>Ga0208197_1000914_pt1 | contig 33258 bp, 18 predicted proteins | sample AD_JPNNA4_MetaG_FD_184444 | JGI IMG/M metagenome (GOLD analysis project Ga0208197, IMG submission 184444) | Active sludge microbial communities of municipal wastewater-treating anaerobic digesters from Japan - AD_JPNNA4_MetaG (SPAdes) (version 2) | ecosystem: Engineered > Bioreactor > Anaerobic...
TTCGGGGAAACAGCTACTTGCGCATCGGCTGGCAGTGGGTGAAGGCCGCTCTCTACAAAAAAGGCTTGAAATTGATTACCCATTTGCACCTTTCTGGTAAGCCCGATCCTGAACCATCTCAGGCTTCCAACAAACAGTTCCACAAACGCCGTCAACGCCAACTTCAGGCGATCTCTTCTAACCTTTGCACCTGATTTTTGTCAGTCAACCAGCACCCATGGGTGATGTTCTTGTGTATCATCCTCGTGGGAACACTGACAGGATGCCCGCCTTCACCGACACCGGATCCAACACCAACAAGGCCGCCCTGTACTGATACACCGATGCCGATTCCTCCTACACTGACACCAGAACCGACGCCTACACCAACTCCAGCAAAACTCTACAACCGTCAGGCGGCAGTAAGTTATGCACAAGCATATAAGAATGAGCCAAACTCACCACCTTATTATTATTTCCCCAGCGATAGTGGTGACTGTGCCAACTTTGTATCCCAGGCGTTATACGCAGGGGGTATTGAAAGTAACCCAGAAGGAGGATGGGATCAGTCAGAAGTCCTCATAACTAATGAGCGTCCTTACTATTAGGACAATGGCACATTACTAACAAAAAACTGCGCCCTTGCGAAAAACAACAAATATGTGATAAATGAACGAATGACGAACAAACCGCTAACAAAATCACATTGGAAGCAAGTCGGTGGGGTGTGCCCACCGCGGCGGTGGAACAATTGCCACAGCGTTTGCGACAGATTTGGGGACGCTATCGGCCTCATTTCTGGACCCACACCCGCGATCAAGGTGCGCATGGCTACAAATATCTGAGCGGGATGCTGCGCATGACGCACAAACGCACCTTTAGCGGGATAGCCACGGAAGTGTTGGAGAGCAACATTCAGCACTTTATGAGCAATTCGCCGTGGTCGGGACGGGGCGTGATCAACCAAGTGCAGCGCGAAGTGACAGCGCTGTGGGCAAAGCAGCGGGATCGCGTGTTGATCTTGGACGAGAGTGCGGATGCCAAAGCGGGTCTGGTCAGTGCGGGCAGCGGGCGGCAACATAATGGCCGCTTGGGGAAAGAGGATGTCTGCCAGGTGGGGGTCTTTTTGCCCCTGGCGTGCGGGGGCCTTTGGACATGGATTGATGGCGAGTTGTTTGTGCCAGAAGCCTGGTTCGCGCCAGAGGCGCTTCCCCGTCGTCAGCGCATAGGGATGCCCGAAAGCCGCACATTCCAAACCAAAGTGATGCTGGGCTGGCAGATGATTGAGCGGGTGCGAGCGGCGGGCGTACCCTGTGACTGGTTTGCCTGCGATGACTTGTATGGTCGGGCTAACTGGTTTCGCGCCAAGTTGGCCGCGGCGCAGATTGTGTATGTGGCGGATGTGCCGAGCACCATGCGCGTGTACCTGCATCGCCCTGCGTGGGGCGTGCCGGCGCCGAAGAAACGAGGGAAGCAGCCGCGCCGCCCGCGCGTGTTGTCGCCGGAGAAGCCCAGCGCGGTGCGGGACGTGGCGACGCACGCGGACACGGTCTGGCAAACCGTGCGCGTGCGGGCCACCGAGCGCGGCGAGTTGATCGCGCCCTATGCGGCGCGCTAGGTATGGACCTTGCGCGATGGGGTTCCCACTCAGGAATGGCTGGTCGTGCGGCGCGAAGCGGATGGGGAGATCCGGTACGCGTTCAGCAATGCGCCCGCCGATACCTCCTTGTTGCGGCTGGCGTATATGGAATCGGCGCGCGGTTTTGTGGAGTGTTCGATCCGGGATGCCAAATCTGAATTGGGCTGGGATGAATTTCAGGCGCTCAAGTATTGCGCCTGGGAACATCAATTGGCCTTGACCATCTTGGCCAGTTGGTTCATTGCCGAAACCCGCTGGGAGTGGCGAGAGCAATTCCCAACCGATGACACCTTGCCAGCTGAGTTGGGTGTGAACAGCCTGCTGAGTCTGTCGGTGGCCAATGTGCGCGAATTGTTGCGTGCCACGCTGCCCTTGCGGCAGTTGTCGATAGCTGAAGCTCAAGATTTGGTCTGCACTCATTTGCTTAATCGTACTCGCTCGCGTCAATCGCGCTTAAGAAAACAATGCGATCTACTGCATTTTCACTCAAGAGATCCTGCCTAATGTGCCATTGTCCTACTACTCAGATATCCTTATCGAACTGTGCGAGAGAGGTGTGCTGCGATCAGTCAACAACCCGGCGGCTGATTACGCCGAGTACCTGGTAACTGAAACGTTGCACCTTACTCCCGCGCCCAAGTCAACCAAGGGATATGACGCAACAAGTCAGGATGGGAAACGCTATGAGATCAAGGCCAGACGCTTGACACGTATGAGTCACCCAACTCGTTTTAGTGCAATCAGGACACTGGAAGAAAACAGCTTTGACTTCTTGGTAGCCGTCGTCTTTGACGAAGACTTTCGCGTGCAAAAAGCCATTGTTCTAACACGAGAACAGGTGAAACAACGCGCTTTCTGGCAAGCCCATGTAAACGGTTGGATTCTTCCAATCAATAGCGACTTTTGGGAAACAGAGGTTTCACAAGACATCACTCAGCAAATGAGGGAGCTACAGGAAGAGACTACGGCCTCCCAATGAGTTCGAGTGGTTTATCTATCGCGCCGTTAAGTCTTCCATTGTTACAGTCAATGTCCTATCTGGAGAATAATCATTGGTACTTTCTGAAAACACAAATCCGTCACCATCAGAGCAGGCCCTCTTTCGCCAAGTACTTATGCGTCACGTCACTCGCTATCCACGGTTCGAGATTCAGGACTTGTACAAACTCATCTATCAAGGGACTCTGGGAAGCGAACACGCCGTAACTGATGCAGCGGAGGCTCGCTTGTGGCTCGAGCGGGAAGTGGAAGTGATGGCTGATGGGCCGGAAGAGCCAGTTATCGATCCTATATCAGCGGATGGTCAGATCGTACGGGTCAATCTACGGCCCTACGTAGCTGAAGGCGGCGATCTTGAGGCGTTGCTGGAGAGTTTCCTGCGGACAGCCAACGAGTACAAGGGGACAGAGGCACAGTTGCGGCGTTATTGGTTATACGCGGAGCACAATGCGGAGGAAGGAATTCTTGGCTGGGCCGTGAAAGAGATGAAGGATTTCTTTGGAGAGATGGAAAGGCAAGGGTTTCCCGCAGTGCACCACTCGAAGGTGTACACAATGGCCTACCGGCCGGCATACCGTGTTGTAATGCAAGAGTATCTAATTCGGGAATGAGCGGGGCGGGGTAAAGGTCGTCAGCGATTCGCAAGGTGTTGGACGGCAGTGATCTCTTTCAGCAGTTGTGCGGCTTGCTGCGCCAGGCGTTCAAAACGCCGCTTGAGTTGTTCTGGCGATTCGCCCTGGATATTCACGAAGAATGGGTCGGTGGGGTGCGGCTTTCTGCCGGCGAGGCGATTTCCCACCACTTTGAGCAACGGCGCCCAGGGATAGCCATGCCGCCTCAGACCGGAGATCGCTGTGGCGTCGAACGCCAGCGGGTAGCCGGTTTGCTCCAACAAACTGGGTTGCTGCCCCAAGGCCAGTTCGACCAGCGTCGCATCCAACAGGAGACGCCCGGCGCGCGCCAGCAACGCCTCGCGCTGGATGTGTTGTAGCCGTTCCTGCCCTCGCTGCACACGCGCCCATTCAGCTTCAGCGGCGGATTGCACCGCCGTCTGTGCCGCGGTGATCTGCGCTGGTGTCCAGGTGAAACTGCTCTCGGATTTCAGCGCCTCTTGCAGATCCGCCAGGCGATCCACTGGCTGCAAGTTCTTCGTCTCGTCCTGGGTAAAGTATCCCACACGCGGCAACGGTTCAGCAATCGCGACACGTAAAATCGTAGAGGTGTCATCCTTTGGCGTTACACCACCTTCGAAGTCGGGTAAGCTCTGAAGCAATGCATCCAGCAAGGGATTGCCAAACGTCAGCAGTTGCACGGTGTTGGGATGATTGTCGAATACCTGACGGTCGAAGGTAACGACAGTTTGCGTGCCTTCCAGACTCAGCCAGTAAGCCCCCTCTACAGTTTCGTGGGGCCGGAAGTGCGTTTTTAGCGTGGGCGCGTCAAGGATGGCGGAGGCCATCTCTTGCAAGTTGAAGGCAACCTGGTTGTTGCTCGTGGTCCAAGCTGCTTCTACTTCCGGGTGTGCAGCCCATTCATCGAGGTTTAGCTGCGCCGTTTGCCGATCCAGGGCCGCGTCAAGATCGGCCAATTCCTGTTGGAGCACCCGCTGCCGCTCCGCATCGCCGGTTAATGCCACACGCTGAATGACGCGCTCCACTTGTGCCAGGATAGGTTGCAGCGGCCCGACGACATCCTGGAACCAATCAATACGGTTGTTGAGCGCCTGGTACACTTTGGCTTCGACGGTCTCTTTGTAAAAATAGTTGTAAATCCATACCCGCTCGTAACGCTGCCCAATGCGGTCCACACGACCGATGCGTTGCTCTACCCGCATGGGATTCCACGGCATATCGTAATTGATCAACACACCGCACGTTTGCAGGTTCAAGCCTTCGCTGGCCGCCTCGGTCGCCAATAGGATTTTGATGCGTTCGCCCTCGCGGAAAGCGTTTTTCAGCTCTTCCTTGGTGATGGGCATCCAGGCGTTGCCGTCCCACCATTCGCCGCCGCGTCCACTATAGCAAGCGACCTGGCTGCCGTATTGTTGCCGCAGTTGCTCACGCAGGAAGTCCAGGGTGTCGGTATATTGGGTGAACACCAGCGCCGTCTCGCGTTGGCGAAATGCGGTCCCCAGATCGCGCTGCAACTGCGCGACTTTGGAATCATGGCCACTCAGCGCCTGCAACGCGTGCAAGAAATCTTCAACGTAGGCGATTTCTTCCTGGTACTCCGCTGCGTAGTCTGGATCACGCGCCACGGCGAGGTCTTCGTCTATATCAAGCGCCAGTACGTCTTGTTCCAGATCATCGTCGTCCCAGAGCAAATTGGCCTGTCCGCGCAGGAAAGCCAGTCGGCGATTCAGGCTGCATTGGACAGCGTGAAAGCTGCTGGTGAGCCGCCGGCGGTAGACGGTCATCACGAACCCCAGTCCTTTGCGCCTGGCCTCGTACTTGCGGTAGAAGTTGCTGATGTATTCTTCGATGCGCAGGTAGAGTTCGCTTTCCTCTTCCCGCATGGCAATCCAGATCAGACGGGGGTCTCGATAGGGTACATTCTCGCGCAACAATCCCCGGCGGACATAATCACGCAGCAACGGGCGTGTGTTGCGGAAGACCAATCGCCGCAGCGGTGTCGTGCGTTGGAGTAGCTCCGCAGCCAGCGTTTGTGCCGTGGGCGGCAGTTTCTTGAATCCGGCGGCGGCCGCCTGGGGATCAGCTTCGAGAATCTGTTGGAGTTGCGCCCAACCGACTGCGCCCAAACGTTGTTGCGCCTTGTGCGACCATTCTGCCGAGATACCATCCGCCGCGCCATTCCCACCGGCCTCGCGCTCGGCCTGGAACATACGAAAGACGAAGTCCCAATCCGGTTCTTGACTGCGCAACTCGGTGTAGAAACGCAGGAAATTGCGCCCGTCAGCGCCCCACTCGCCGCTTAAGCCGAGCAACGTGAGCAAATCCCACACTTCGATGGGGTCTACCTGCATCGGCGTGGCGGTCATCAAGAGCAGGGATTGGGTGCGCGACTGCAAGCCGCGCAGCAGTTCGAGCAACCGGTTAGGGCGATAGGTGCGTTGATCGAGGAAGTCTTTACGCCGGGCATGGTGCGCTTCGTCTACGAGCACCAAATCCCAGGGTGCTGAGGTCAGCAATTCGGCCTGCCGATCCTGACGTTTGAGGAGTTGGCTGGAGGCTAACGCCAGATTGACGCTGTCCCAGGGATTCGGTGTGGTCACCGGTTGAAGCTGCCCCCAATAATCGACGAAGTCTTTGCCGGTGTAGTATGGCACGTTGAGGGCGAATTTTTCATAGAGTTCTTCCTGCCACTGCCGCAGTACGGACTTGGGCGCGAGGATCACCGCGCGTTTGACCAGCCCGCGCAGCCAGAGTTCACGCAGCACCAGTCCGGCTTCGATGGTTTTGCCCAGGCCGACTTCATCGCACAACAGATAGCGCGAGGGGTACGTCTCGACGATCTGTCTGGCGACGGCGATTTGGTGTGGCCAGGGCACGACCGGCGCCGTTGCCACTCCCAGGCCGGCGCCGTTGATCAGGTATGGCGCATCCCTTAGGAAGCGGCTTATCCAACGTTCGCGCTCCATGTCTGAGGCCAGGGTCAGTTGAGTCTTGTGCTCTTTGGTGCAAGAGGGTTTTGCAGGTTTGCGTTCCAACGGATCGCAGGTGGGCGCAGTGTCGGGCACGTAGCGCAACAGGCTTTGCCGCGCGGCCTCTGGCACAGGGAGCGAAATCCAATCCGGTTCGCGGTGTTCCCACAGGCGGTCGAAGCGCGCCACGGCTTCTGCCACCCATAGCCGCCCCTCATTCCACGAGCAGAACACCATAAACTGTTCGTAGTTGTGTTCCCAGCCGGTTTCCGATTCGTTGATGCTGCCACTGAAGGCGACCTGATGGCCTTCAGTATCGGTGAAGATGCCGACTTTAGGGTGGAAGTAATCGCGTGTGTCGGGCGCGGGGAGGGGCAGGCCGCCGGGGCCTTTGGGGAGCACGACGCGGATTTCGAGACGCTCGTGGGCTACCAGCCAGGCCAACGCTTCCAGCCGCTTGCGGAGTAGATGGTCGGCCAAGGTCTCTGGATCGGGCAAGGACCACGGATGTTTCCCCGTCCCCAAACTGCTGGCAACCACGTCATTCAGGTTGTGGCCAGCCTCGATGGCCGCCACGTCTTCCCGGCTGAGTTGCGCACCGACGAGTAGCCGCATCCGCCCGCCGTTGGCGATGAGGTGCGCCACGCCCGCCGCCGCAATTGCCAGCGCGTGGCTGCTGAAGTAGCCCGTCATCCGGTCGTAACGCACGCTGGCGGCGAGGGCCGGAATGTAGAAGGTGTGCAGCCGGTCGTCGCCGGGACCGTAGGAGAGGCGAAACTCTTGAGAACATAAAATAGGCGGAATCACGGTGCATTCAACTCTTTCAAATAATGAGTGGCCGACTGCGCCAATAACTGTGATCGCTCAAGCAAAAAATCTGGATAATGCTCTACAGACCAAATTCGATCGAGAAGAGTGGAATCATTGACTGCAATCGCAAATCTCTCTGGAATCGCATGGGATCTCAATACGGATTCTGAAACATTATATTGGGCCAGATATTGAGCAGGGGGCTTGCCACTCAGACGACTTACATTTGTCTGCTCGTTCATAACCGTCACATTGGCTAATGCGTTGATCTCATCTGCCTGGAAATTCGAATTCCGTAGAACGCTTTTTGGAAAGATATGGTGCCATTGAGGAGAAAAGCCTGATGTGATCGGGCCGCCTGTCTTGTCATAACCGATGCGGGTTTGATCAACCCAGTCCTGTGCATCTTTCTGAAAGAGTACCAGATATATCATTAGACGTAAAAATCGGTTGCCGGCTTTGTCATAACGGCTGAGAAATTCTGTGTCGCCAATATCTGCGGCTACTCGCAACCGTGATAAAAGACTTTCGACAGCCATTTCAAAATTCGAGGATTCGGCTATGGCACGCACATCTTCATTGAGGCTGGTAATTGCCGATCCACTGTAACGACCATCTTGGTTTGCCAGAAGGAACCAGTAGAACGCTTTCTTGAATTGATAGCCAGGCGACGAACCCCAGCGGTGATGCAAAGCTACCAAAGGTATCAGACTGTTGCTTGAGGGCAACAGGTCTGAAGATAAGACTCCAAACTCCGCAAGGCGTTTTAGTACCTCCGAGAGAGTTTGTGAGGCTTGTGCCCACATTTCTGGAAGATTACTCGGTCCCCAAAATGCTTTAGGTACTTCTATTAATCGTGCTCGACCATGTCCAATGGCTGTCATTGCACGAATGAAAATACCCGCATCGAGGTCCCATCCTCGTTCCTCCAGATTTTCACAATAAGGCAAATACTGCTCACGCACCCATCCAGGGTTACGCACGGCGGCAAGCGCCAACGTCACATCTGCCTCCTTCACTCGGGTACCTTCCCGGTTCAGTCTGGCAAAAATCTCAGCTACATCTTCGACTTCATGGTTGATTTTGACAATAGGTACATCGCGTTCGCGTACTTGCCAAAGTCGTTGAAGCCGTGCATGGATTTGCACGAACAAAGGCATTACCCGGTCGGGCTCTTTGGTAATTTGCATTGCCAGTTTCTGAGCGATATTGGACAACTCTTCCACATCTTCAACACTCAGTACTTGTCTGACGCTTACCCAACGAGGGTCTCTAGAACGAATGGGATTAGGGAGTGCAAATTCAAGATTATCGCCATCGGCATCCGGCAGGAGATTTACCATAACATCGTAACGCTGTAGTGCTTCATTCCACGTATCAGCCGTTGGCCACCAATACGGTTTCATGCCCATCAGTAAACACAGGGCCGTTGTTCGCTGTTGACCATCAACAATCCACAACGAAGCCTGAGCCCCCGCCCCGGTCTTTGTTTCCTGATAATCCGATGAATCCCACAGTAAAAACGAACCGATAGGATAATCACGATAAAGCGACTCAATAAGCCGTTTCACCTGTTCGGTTCCCCAAACAAAATCCCGCTGGAATTCAGGAATATCAACTTGTTTACTGACAGCTTGCTTAACAATATTTCGGACTTTAAGTTGTTCAAGACCCATACTTCACCTCGTTGATGCTGAATTATTTCACGACACGCCAGAAAGCGCCGTCACTCTGACCTTTGCAACACTCACAATACAACACCCCGCTTCTCTCATCATAGGCTACCGGAGAGTGACACTTTGGACAGCTCAACAAATCCACCAATCGCCTGACCACATCAATGAAGTCCTGAGCTTCCGTGGGCGATAAATCCGCGCCCCATGCATTGTAATGCGCTCCGGCCCAGTTTCTGTACCGCCAGTAGACATCCAACTCCTTTTTCAGGGCTTTGAGTTCAGCTTTGAAATCGCGGGTGGGGTGTTCAACATTGTGTTTATCAAACCAGGTAAAGAAAGGCTGATAGAGATCGCTAATGGTATACCGGTCTTCGAACCTGGCGGGAACACTTAACTGCAAATTATAACGCATGGTACCGAGAAATTTTTCCAGATCGCGGCCCGTATCGGCGACTGCGGACAACGGCGCTGTGGCGGCGCGTTGATAGTATTCCTCCCACTTATATTCCAGAAATTCCTGCCATTCGACGCCACGCTGAACACTCCACGGAAGGAGATGGAGCGCCTGCACTTTGAGACGCGCCGCCCGTAGGGTGGTAAGAAGCTCCTCAGCCCAAAGCCTGTCGTATGTGGTCAAGATTAACTGACAATCGGCGAATTCTTCAGCCAACAGGATCGCCAGCCGTTGGCGATGGTTTCTGTCAATGGTAGTCATCACGTCATCGAGTACAAGCAAGCCGGTATTCCCGCTCAAACGCTTCATATACGCTAGAAAGATGGCAATGCCCAACGAGTCCAGGTGCCCCTCGCTGTAGAACCCTAAAGGATGGGTGTTATTGACGGAATAGAATCCGGTCCGCAACCCGACACCCTTCCCCCCACGCTCCAGAGGAAAACCCACCTGTCCATAACCCTCTTTGGGATGCAAGCGGGAAAAATAGTCGTTGATGGTATTGGCTATCTCGGCGTGAATGGCTTCCAAACGTCGTTGGCGAGCCTGTAACAACGCTGTCTCCATCTCACTAAGGTAGTACGCGGCCTTTTCTGCTTGGGCAAGCTGCTGGCGGACCTGGGCGAATTCTCGCCAGACATCCAGCACATTTTGCAGGTAAATGGCGATCTCCATGGACAACTGCCGTGATGCGGAGGGGTGTAACCGGGCTATTTCTGCATTGATCTGTTGCATGTGTGCCTGTAGACTCGGCTCTGGGTCGGCCAATGCGACAGGGACAAGGGGCAGGGTATCGAAGAATGTGTTATCGCGCAACGTGGTGCGTAAGGCGACCAATTCCCCGCGCAATACACCTGGATATCCTGAAACGATAGGTTCAACAGGTTCTGCACTGGTCAGTAGGTCGCCGATAGCGTCAATCACGGCGGCACGATGGGCCTGAAGCGCCGCTTTCCTCTGTTGCACTTCGGCCAGGGATTTCAGACGAAGCTGCAGTGTTTGCAGAAGCTGCTCGCGACTGATGGGTTGCTGGCACACCGGACAAACCTCGATTTCCTCATGCGTTTCCAGAAGCCGGGCGCTTTGCTCCAACAGATCATGAAACAACGCCTCTTTAAGACCTTCACGCGCGCTGACGAAGTCGTGACACAGTTCGCTGAAAGTGTGATAAGTGCGGACAAGTCGCGTGAATTTCTCTGATACGTCCTGCACTTGCGCGCGATTGTGTTCCAGATCCGCAATCCTGCGCGCTACACTATCCTCGGCGCTTTTCTCTTGCAACGCTGTGAGCCGATCCGTGATCTCGGCGATGTCTGCAACCGGCGCGAGGCCCACCGCCTGCAAGCGCCGGTTGACCGGCTCCAATGTCAGTTGTCTGCGTTGGTCGAGAATGCCCAGTTCGGCGGCTTCCTGCTCTTTGCGCGTCAGTGACCGTTGATGTTCCTGCGCCTTCCGTTGCCATTCGTTTTTCAGGCTGCGCCAGGCGTCGAGAATCGCATCAACTTCGTCAAGCCCGATCAGCGTGGATATCTGTTTGTAACGATCTGCGCCTCTGTCCTCGATGAACTTTAGGATTTGCGCGCGTCTCAAAATAGGCGGACGCGCCCGGACTTGTTTCCACCAGTTCTGGGCTGCCTTCGTCGCTTTTGGCTCCCGGTAGGGATAGCCGGTTCTGAAAGTGCACTCCACACCGTCTATTTGACATGACAGAGCGACGCTAACATCTTTGTGGTTACATCCCAGAAAAGGAAGACTTTGTTGTTCTTTTACATCCTGGCGGCACAGACGTTCGATGCTGCCGGTAAACAAGTATTCCAGTGCATCAACGAAGGAACTCTTACCGGCTCCATTCTCCCCGACCAGCACCAGATTGGTGGATTCCAGGGGGAGATCGGCGTACCGTATGCCCCTCAGATTCTTGACTTCCAGTCGCAGCGTCTTGAAGTTCATGGTCTGTTTCCCCTACCATACTGACTTTCCTTGAGCGCGGCGTTTAGCATCTGGCGCAGGGTCCCTGGATCATGGAGCTTGTTCTGCTCATAAGCAACTTTTAGCATCGCCACGAGGGATTCAGGAAAGTCCGCCCGGTTCTCTAAATCCGCAATCGTCATTTCAAGAATCTGTCTGACATCTTCCGTGTACATCTCACACCCTACCTGACAATAATTCAGCCATCAGCATCCAGCATCCAGCTTCCAGCATCCAGCTTCCAGTATCCAGCATCCAGCTTCCAGTATCCAGTATCCAGCATCCAGCATCCAGCATCCAGCATCCAGCATCCAGCATCCAGTATCCAGCATCCAGCATCCAGCATCCAGCTTCCAGCATCCAGCATCCAGCTTCCAGCATCCAGCTTCCAGCATCCAGCATCCAGCTTCCAGCATCCAGCTTCCAGCATCCAGCATCTAGCTTCCAACATCAAGCCCCAACTTCCCCTGCACCATCTCCACCCGCTCCTCTTCCTCCGCCGGGACCTCCAACTCCTCGAAGAACGCCGCGCGGATGCCGTCCAGTGCCGCCGCCTCCGGTCTGATGAACTTGCCCTTGACCTTGCCGCGCGGCACGGCGTTGATGAACGCTTGCAGCGCCGCCTTGAACGCGCCATCCGCGCCCAGGCCGCTCTTCTTGAGGAACGACTCGCAGGCCGCCGCGCCATCCTCCGCGTAGACGAGCATCACGGTGTGGACGGCGTCCAGCCAGGTGTCGTAGTGCTTGGCTTCGGGGTCCACTTTGCCGCGCGCGCGCCGTTGTTTGGGTTGGAGCATGGTGACGTCGCTGCCGCTTTTGCTGATGACGCGCTGTGCCACCAGGTCGCGCTCCACGTCCAGCCCCAGCGCCAGGGCGAGCTTGCGCGCTTCGTCCGCCGGGAAGGTCTCGGCCTGGAACGCATCCCACGCCATCAGCGCCCAATCGGTGATGGGATCGAACTGCACGTCGCGCCCCAGGAGCAGGCCGCGCTTGCGCAAGGCGATGACTTCTTCGCGGGCCAGATCGAGCGCGGTCTCCGGGCGCAAGGCTTTGGGCTGCCCGGTGCGCTCGTCCACCTCGCGGGTGAGGACGGGCCAACGTTCGGAGATGACGGCGAGCACGGGACCGAAGGTGCTCAGGTAAAGATCGACGCCGTGGATGCCCTGCGCGTTGAACTCGGCGGCCTTCTCGCGGGCCACGGCGCGCACACGCGGCGCAAGATCGTCCCACCAGACTGGTTGCTGGATGCTGGAAGCTGGATACTCGATGCTGGAAGCTGGATACTCGATGCTGGAAGCTGGATACTCGATACTGGAAGCTGGATACTTGATGCTGGAAGCTGGATACTCGATACTGGAAGCTGGATACTTGATGCTGGAAGCTGGATACTTGATACTGGAAGCTGGATACTCGATACTGGAAGCTGGATGCTGATTGCTGACCGCTGATGCCTCGCTGCGTTTCCTGCACACCAGCAGAATGGTGCTCTGCGCGGCGTTCTTCTTGGCCTGGTGGAGGGAGTGCTCGCTTTCGGTGTGGACGGGCCACGAGGCGGTGATGGTGAACCCGGCGTTGATGAGCGCCATCGCCAGGGTGTCCCACGCTTCGACCTGCTTGTGGGTGAACATCACGGTGAGGACGCCGTCGTCGCGGAGGACGCGGTACATTTCGCGGAAGGACGCGCCCATCTTGCGCTCGTAGTCCTGCGCGGCCATCTCCCGTTTGTTGCGGCCCAGGTCGGCAAAGCGGGCGGGATTGGCGACAGCTTCGGCGTCCTTGTCGGTGAGTGGGCTGGTGAACCACTCCGGGTAGAGGTGCCCCACGGTGCGCTTGAGCCAGACGTAGAAGAAGTCCGCGAGTTCCGCGTACATCACGTTGTCGTAGTAGGGCGGATCGGTGACGATGAGGTCCACCGAACCATCCGCCAGCGCAGCGAGGCGGGCGGCGTTGCCTTGGAACATGTTTAATGGGCCAAAATCAATAGACCGGGTATTCAATTGCACTTTAGGAGGCTCAAGCAATTCAGTAATACTTTTATAAGCATCGCGTATTTGCTCTACACTCCACGGTAACAAGTTGGCGGCTGCGTCAAATTCAGTGAAGCTCCATTTGAATGCAAAATCGTGACGGTCGAATATTTGGGCAATAACCGCACGGGATGGATGCCACCTGGTCTGGAGGTTGTGATACGAGGAAGCCTTATCTATTGCCATTGCCAGATAGGTTTCCACCGCTGCGGCGTGTTCCTTGTCCATCACAGAACGCATTTCATCCCTGAGTTCTGCCAACGTCTCAACGAAAGTGCCCATCGCCAATAACTGGCGCGGCGAGAACATCTCTGCCCAGGTCGGCATCCCATATAGCAGTGGACGCATATCGTTCCCCTGTGGGAATGCCTCCGTCGGAATCACATCCCGCGCTTCCCACAGCGGACGTCTGCGGGCGAGTTCTGCCTCCGCCGCCGCGACTGCCGCCAGGTCGGCCCCGGTGGGCGCGCGGAAGTCGAAGCCGCCGCGCCGTTTGAGCGCCACGGCGTAGAGCATCTGCCCCATGCGCCCGGCCTGCGCCTCGGCTTTGATGTAGTCGCCGTCAATGGTGTCGCCGGTCCACGGGGAGCGGCCTGTGCCCCGGCTCACCGTGCCCTCGTCGGGGTCGTCGTCTGCGCCAGGGGTGTAAATCTCAAAGCGGGGCGCGTCCCAGGCCGGGTCGGTCAGCACGCGGACGGCGATGGGCGGGGATTTGCTCAGCCACCAGTTGGGACTGAGCGGGACGGGCTTCCCCGTCACCGGGCAGGCGACGGTCCGCGCCCAGAGGTAGGCCGCGCCTTCCACGCCCGGCGGCAGCGGCGTGAAGAAGGGTTGTAGCTTGGTCTTTACACGCTTGTACCACTCGTTTCCCCAGTGTTTGATGTCCGCTGCCAGTTCCGGCCCGAACGTCGCAGGGTAGTCGAGCGTGGCCTTGAGGATCACGCATGCCACGGGGTTGAGTTCGTTGGCGACAACGGACAACCCGTAGCGCCGCGCCTCGAAGGGGATCGAGCCGCCGCCGGCAAACGGGTCGAGGACGACAACGTCTTTCAAAGACCTGACAGGTCGTGCGATCTCCGTTCGCCCAAGACCTGTCAGGTCTAGCAGTTGCTCGAAGAGCGCCAGGTCATCGGCTTCGGGGTTGACGGTGAAGGCGCGGTCATGGGTGTACGGATTGCTGATGAATTCACCGCGTTCGCGGGCTTCGAGCAATTCCCGGCGCGCCGCAACCGGATCGCCTTTGATGCCGAGGAAGCGCGTGAACCAGGCGCGGTAGGCGGCCTCGTCGGCGAAAGGGTTTGCAGGGCAGGCTTTCAATCTGTCCCACGACGGCAACAACGAAGCCACAATCGCGGCGCGGGAGATCGTCAGCGGGCGGCGCGCCCACCAGACGTGGAGGAAGTAGAGTGCGGGGAGGGCGCTGCTCGCGCCGCGCTCGCGCAGGCACTCCGCGCCGATGGCGTCGAAGGGGAGCCAGGATTCGATGAGGGATTGGGGCATGGTGTACTCCTCGTTACTGAATTGGGATTTCCGGTTATGGATTCGTCGTACGTAGTGTGAGTGGCAGATAAACGGAGTAGAGTTGCTCGGCCACATGGAGCGTCACAGGAAGCTGGATTGGGCTGTTGAGCACGCCGGCTTCAGCCTGCACGGTCAGAAGCGCGGAATACGTTCCTACACTCAACCCCGTTACATCGGCCCACACCTGAACCTTGTTCCCCACAATGGAAGTATGCAGCCAGGGCGCATTGTCGGAGACCGACCAAGTGAAGGGCCTACAGCCCTCTTGAATCACATTCAAAGATTGCGCGCCCGGGTTTTGGCCTGTTTGTGCCAGAAAACTCAGGGTGACCGGCGTGACTTGCAAACGGAGCGGCATCAATTCACCTTCTGTGCGCGGCGAGAAATTGCCAGCAGCATCTTCGTAGCGTACCCAGATAGCGCCGCCCCGATAATTGCCTCCCGGTACCTGCCATGTGAGCGGGACACTCACCGGTATTCGGCGCGTGTAGATCGTCACACCATCTACGTATACATCCGCTGCGCCCGAACGCCAAAAGTTAAAGATAAGAAAGACGTCTTCCGTGTTATGAAACGTGAAATCCAGGGGGAATTCCTGGTATAAATTAGGGGCAGCGAAGTCTGTACCTTTGAGACTGAGCGGCCCGTAGGTCGTCCCGCCGCCGGAGATAGAAAAGCGCGCCACCTCTGCCGTTGATGTGTTGTCATTGACCTTGAGCCGCACATAGGCCGTCAACGGTAAATCTTTGAAAAACTCTGTAGTCCAAACCCAGACATTCGATTCACCGTTGCCTGGATAAAGCCGGAACGCGGTGCCGCCCCAAGCAGCGGCATCGTTCACCCGTTCGCCGTTACCCCAGTTCAGGCCAAAGGTGCCGAAGGTATCATCAACGAACCAATTCTGGCTCAGGCGGACATAAGCCCAACTCGTGTTCAGATTGTAAAGCGTAACGGCTCCGGCGTTAGTCGAAGCCAAATGCAACCCCAGTTCGTGCAGAGGCACGCTGTCGCCTAGATAAATGGTGTCGCTCACCGTGGTCACGCGTCCTACTGCATCACGGGTCTTCACGTAAACGGAGCGCCAGCCGCTACCTGCTTCCAATGTCCAGGCTTTTTCTGCCTGGTATGGCTGCCAGCTCGCGCCGGAGAAACAGGGTTCATTGGCAATTTGCATCTCTGTTGCCGGGCCAAGCTCGCGGAAGCCGCCGCCACCTGAGCGGTCATAGATGTACAAAGTGACGGCAGTGTCAGTTGTATGAGGCGCTTCGTAATTGATGACAACCGGAGGGTAGACTGCGTCGGTCCCAAAGTCCTGCGTCAGGTAACCGCGCCAATCGCTGGTGCGGAGATAGTAGCCCATACCGATTTCGCGGGAATTGGGATCCAGCAGGTTGGCGCGATGGCCGGGGCTGTTCATCCAGCCGTCAATGGCGGCTTGCGGCTCCATATAGCCGCAGTAACAGTTTTCCGCACCGGAAGAACCTTTGTACCCGAAGACCGGCACTCTTTCCGAAGGCCACCGTCCTAACGTGTCCTGATGCCCGCAATACGGCTCAGCGCGGTTTTCCACCGAATCCCAGTCAAACCAACGCGCTGCTTCCGTCATCGGCGCATTCCAACGCAGGGGCGGCACACCGTTGTCTCGCCGGGCAAGATTGCCATAATAGACGGTGAGCATTTCTTTGTAGATCAGCTCTGCCGGTTGTGGTGGCGGACCTTGCGGTTCGGTATTAGCCGGTCCGCTATTCAAGAAAAACAAGAGTCCCAGCAGATACAACCTGGCAATCCACTTCCCGTTCCCCACGGTTAACTATTCCTCTGCCAACAAAACTCTCAGTGCCTTCTGTGCGCGAATGGCATCCGGCCCGGCGGTGCATTTGCTGAACCAGTAGTAGGCTTCCTCGGCGCTCATCGCCTGGATGCCCTGTCCGATCGCCTCGATGCGATCCTGGCGCGTCAGCGGTTTCACCGCCAGCAGGATCAGCGCCAGGCGCAGTCCCGTCGGTTCGTCGAGATAGAACGGCTTGTCGCTGCCCACAGCGCGGGCCAGGTCGGTGGCCTTGTAGCCGTTAGCGCGCAGCGCCGCGAGCAGGTGCTCGGTCGTCGCGTGAAGCGTCTGCGCGTCCACGTCTACGCTCCACAATGCCTGTGACGCCGGCTTTGTGGCCTGTTCATAAGCAAAATGGGAAGTCTGCCGCCCATTGAGCCACTGGTAGAGCACCGCGCGGTAGCCTCCGGCGGGATCGGGCAGCGTGTAGAGCGCAAAAGGCCGGGCAGGGTCGGGGTGGAAGCTGGATGCTGGAAGCTGGGTGCTGGATGCTGGGTGCTGGTTGCTGGATGCTGGAAGCTGGGTGCTGGATGCTGGAAGCTGGGTGCTGGATGCTGGAAGCTGGGTGCTGGATGCTGGGTGCTGGATGCTGGATGCTGGTTGCTCAGTGCTGATCGCTGATCGCTGACGGCTGATCGCTGACGGCTGATCGCTGACGTCGAAGAGGCGGCGGCGGCCGGCGGTGTACAGTGGTTCGGGCAGGCGTTGGGGATTGGTGAAGAACCATCCAAAGCACGGCGCGCCGGGGAAGGATTGATCCAGGCGGTGCTGCGATTGCAAGGCTGCGTAAGCCTCGGCGTCCAGCGCGCGGATCTCGACCAGTTCCACCGTCCCGATGAGCGCGCCGTAGGCCAGCATGTCGGGATCGAAGCCCAGAGCGCGGCAACGCTCGTCTCGGCGTGTGGTGGTGGCATGCACGGCCAACGGGCCACGGTAAGCCGTCTGCCAGGTGCGGATGTCTACCGTCTTTTCACCGCGGATGATCTGTTCCGCGCGCGGCTGGTGGAAACTCAAAGCTTTCATACTGGATACTCGATACTGGATGCTGGATGCTGGATGCTCGATACTGGATACTGGATACTGGATACTGGATACTGGATACTGGATGCTTGATACTGGATACTCGATACTCGATACTGGATGCTCGATACTGGTTAGCGGTAGGGTTCTTGGTGGTGTTCGATGACACCTTGCAGGAACCGGTTGATTTTCTTACCCAGTATATCATACTGTTCAGTTAAGTGTTGATAGGTATCTTCTGCCAATGAACCAGTGCGATAAAGTAAGTCAAGATGTACGCGAGTTTCATCGCATGAAGCTAACGCGAATACGATAAAGCGAATGTATTCCTGCTTATAACGCCGCCGCCCAAAACCTTCAGCTATGTTCGCCGGAATCGATTTTGCTGAACGCCGCAATTGGCTGCCTTCCTCATATAGTTCATGCTTGGGTAGCGATTTGGTAACGAGATCAGCCTCGACAGCCAACGCAAACCCCAACTCGAAAATCTCCAAATCCCGATAGCTCTCCACTTTCGTCACACCCATCTCCCCAAATCCTCCCTCCAGCTTCCAGCTTCTAGCTTCTAGCTTCCAGCTTCTAGCTTCCAGCTTCTAGTTGGATCACGCCCAGCCCTACCGTCGTGAGCACTTCGTGCAAATTGCGGAAGGCGTCGCTATCCACAGGCAGCCCTTCGGGGAAGCGCAGGATCAGCGTCAACGTCATCGTGAATTTGTCGGCGAGCTTCGCCAGGTCGTCGGTCGCGGCCTTGAGCTGCCGGTAGCGTTCCCAGGCCAGGTCAACGGTGAAGGTGGCGGATTCGTCGTCCCCAAATTCAGCCGCCGAGCGCAGTTGTACCCGCGCCACGGGCGCGTTCAATTGCGGGATGACGACGCCCATCGTGCGCAGCGCCCGCGCGCCGGTTTGTCCCTGCCCTTGCAGCGCAATGCGGAGCGTCTGGATATGGGTGATCTGCCGGTCGTGGCAGATGTCGGATAATTGCTGGAATGCCTGCTGCGGCACACCCGCGCCACGTAGCGGCTTTTCCGGGGGCGGCGGAGGGGTGATGTCTTCCCCGCACGTACATTGCGATTGTGGCTTTCCGCAAACCGGGCACGGTTCTTCCGGCGGCGGCGCGATGATTGTCTTGCCTTTGATCGGCAACCCCAAGCGGGCGGCTTCGGCGGGCAGGTACAGATACGCCTCATCGGCGATCTGGACGGCGGGCGGCGGGGACTCGTGATCGTAGCCCATCTCGGCGTGTGAATCGTAATACACCCATACCTGCATCTTGATCCCATTAAGGATTGTTTTCTTCAGTTGGTTCAGATCGAACAACATTGGGAGGCTCAACCGGCGCGCAAACGCCTTACGCAGCTCCTCGGTCGTCATCTGTGACACATTGGCATCCCAGGCCCGCGATTTCACATAAGCGGCGGAGAGCATCGGCTCGTTGCCGGTGAGCGCCTTCTGCTGCTGTCGCAGAACCCGCAGCACCACGTCGGATTGGTCCTTTTGCACCTCGCCCTGATCCTGCGCGGGCAACATCTCGTGCATCAGGTGCCCGTCGCGCTGCAATGCATCTGCCTGGGGAAAGTAAAGATGCCGGTAAACTTTGGTGATGCCCACCCGCACGTCCAACTCCGCGCTTTCGCCGAGTTTCTTGATCTTTTTGCGCTGCTCCTCGGTGAACTCCTGCATCCGCTGCGCGTCGCCCGTGATCCGGTTGATGGCCAGGTAGCGCCGGACGGTTTCAACCAACTCGTCAACCCGCTCACCATCGGCGACCAGGAACAGCAGATTGTTGGGAAAGCGGCGAAACCCTTCCAACGCGCCGGCGCGCGCCGCAAGCTTGCGCGCCAGTTCTGGCGGTTGTGGCGCGGTCGCCGTCGCCGCAGCCGCGTCGTAATGCAACACGACCAGCTTGGGCGCATCGGCGTCATCGTCCACGTCGTCGGCTTCTTGGGGGAAATAGACAACCTTGAAAGCACCGCTCTTCCACACCTTGCGGATGCGGGCATCCAGTTCCGCTTTGGCTGTCGTCAGCCCCACCAGTTGCATCTCATCGTTGATGATTTTGTTGATCGAAGGCTCCGGCTTGAAACGATAGCGCAGCCCGTCCCACTCGAAGAACCAGCCCTTGTCGTACAATCGCTCCGCGGCTTTGTGGACCAACGCCGGTTCATCGCCCGGCGCCAGCGTGCCCAGCAGCAATTCGGGCGGCGCGATGCCGGAGATCGTCCCCTGGACCAGGCTGTGCAACAAGACCGTGGTCGCCACACGCCGAGCGTAACGCGGTTTGCCCGTCGCCGCCCACGGGCCATCAATCTGGTAAGCGTGGCCCGGTGCAGCCCCCTTGGGGCTGATGATATCGGCTTCGATCACCTGGCGGAAGGCCGGGCGTTCCAGGCGACTGGTGAGGTCTTCCGCAATCTCCGAGTTGCGCAAGTCCACGTGATACGGCGCGATGAACCAGGCATCGGCCGGGCGCTCTTCCCAGACCCGACGCACCACCCATGCCAGCAAACGCAGCGCACCCCGCGTCTTCTGGAAATTGGGGATTGTTGCCACCCGCAGGGTCAGCGCGTTGAGGAGTTCCGGGTGGAACGGATAAGCTGTTGCCATCGCCTGGGCATATTCCGCCGAAAGCGCCTGTGTGGGCAAGGCCACATTCTGCTCGTGCCAGCGGCGGTAAGCCTCCATGTACGTCTGCGCCGTCTCGGCGGCGGCCTGCGCGTCAATGGTCGCAAACAAACGGTGGCGCACAATTGCGGCGATCTCCGTCTCGCCCGTAGGGGTGATGACCCGCTCCTGTCGCGCCGAGACCTTGTAGGCTTCGGCCAGGTGTGAGCGCAGTTGGTCGGTTTCCTTCGCAAAGGCGTCTTCCGTGCCGGCCAGCGTGAGCACCACGACGACGTTGGCGCGGCTGGCAGCGAACTCCAACAGTGACATCAAAAAGGCCACCGTTTGTTCGGCCAGGTCCGATTTGCCGGTGGCGGTCGGCACGGATTGCGCGGCGCGCATGTGCCGGGCTAATTCGTCCAGCATAATCAACGTGGGCCGGTTGCCCACCAGCTCAGCAATGAGGCCAGTACCGGGCGCGGAACGGTTGTGGTCGCTCTCCTGTGCCAGCGCATAACCGACCGGGCCGCCAAGTTGGTAGGCCAGCTCGCCCCACAGCGTAAACGTGCGGAGATTGGCCTCTGCATGGTAAAGCCCCGTCGTGGGATCCAGGTCCGATCCCACCACGCCGGCAATGCGCACCTGATCGGGCGCGGGCAACAAGGCCGGGTCCACCACCTGGGGCATAAGCGTCTCGGGCAGGTCTTGGCCGCGCGCCGCATGATACAGCGCGATGAGGTTATGGGTTTTGCCGCCGCCAAAAGCGGTCTCCAGGCGCAGAATGGGACTGCTGGCAGGGCGCGCACCCGTCAGGCGGCCAAGGGCTTCAGTCAACAACAGCCGCAGACCGGCGGTAGGATACGTGTTCTCGAAGAAGGCTGTGGGGTTCTGGTATACCGGCACGGCTTTGCCATCCAGCACATCCTTGAGCCGAGCAGCAAAAATATCTTCGGTCAGTTGCCCCTGCAAGACTTCGGGCCGAGGCGTACAGGTATCAAAAACGAGTTGCATACCACCTCCTGTGGCCTGGAAATGGGTCAGGACACCTGTTATAGTTTATCATCTTTTGAGAAAGGATGCAAATGTACCTGCCATATTACACGAGCTTCCTTGCTTTTTCACGACTTACTCCTATATTTAGTCGGGATAAGGCCTCTGTTAAATTAATACCACTCAGGAGGTGTACAATGCCAGAAGAAATCGTGTTGGATTTAGGGGAGTACGGTGAAATCATCATCGAGTCCGGTGAGCCACAAGTCAAAGGCGGTCTCGTACCAGTGAGTCAAGGTTAGCTTATATGAAACTTCATCGCCTTTCATCTATCTTGCACCGTTGGGCCACCGGACGAGTCGCCCTACTGGCAACCGTGATCTTTGTGCTGTTTACGAGCCTCGTCTTGCCCCGTCAGGCGGCTGAGGCAGAAATCACCTCCGGCGGCGCTGGTTCGCCGGATACATCATTCTGGTATACGCCAAACGATCTCTACCAAATGGCGGAATCCTACGGCCTAGCAGGACGGCAAGCCTACCTAAAAGCGCGCTGGACTTTTGATCTGGTCTGGCCGGTGGTATACACCATCTTCTTGAGTTTGACAATCAGTTGGGTGTTCCAGCGGGCGTTCGCCAGTGAAAACTACTGGCAGTTGGCGAACCTGATCCCCGTTGCCGGTATGCTGTTTGATTACCTGGAAAACAGCGTCACTTCCCTGGTGATGGCGCGCTATCCGGCACTCACACCAGGAATTGCACATCTCGCCCCACTGTTCACGTTGACCAAATGGGTGTTCGTCAATGGGAGTTTTGTGTTGTTGCTGATTGGTATCGTCGTCGCGCTGTGGCGTAAATCCACAAAGACTACAAGACTAACGACGACGTGACTATTTCTCAACGAGGTATTCACTTATGCCCCTGGACCTGATCTGGATTCCCGTTGGCGCTGAACATCTGGCGCTCTGGCATCGCCCGCGCCGGCAATACCTGCGCGATATCGCCGCGCAAGACACCAGCGCCGGCCTGGTGGTGGTCACGCTGCTGCATCCAGGCGAAGGCGCGGAACATTTGGGCGGCCTTATCCAGGCCGCCGGTCTTGCCTGGTTCTGGTTGCCGCTCAGTTCTGGCCGCCCGCCGGAAGGCGCGGAATCCGACCGCATCGTGGCGGCGCTGCCCGTGCTCTCCGCGCACCTGGATGCCGGGCGGGCGCTGTTGCTCCACTGCTCCGCCGGGATGCACCGCACGGGCATGGTGGCCTACGCGCTGCTGCGCTGGCGCGGCTATACGGCTGAGCAAGCGCTGGCGGCCATCGCCCAATCGCGGCCTATCACGCGCGAGGCCCTCACCCCGGAGCGCCTGGCGTGGGGCGAGCGGGTGGTGGGCGCCTCAGTGGAAGGTGAAGAGGTGGTGAATGGGTAAGATGTCGTCCAAGATGAAGTGCAGCAGCCGGTAGAACAAAAGATACAGATACATTCCCCGCATCAGTGCTATAATGGATAGTGATAACTTTTCTCTAACCTACTTCTTCGCAAAGCGCATCCGCATCGTTCTTCCTCAGAGCCGCAAACGATGTGTGATTTAGTGTACAGAAAAGGAGTACTATGATAACCTCTCCGAAGTCCAAATCACGATTGGCGTTGAATGTGTTGATCATCCTGGCGTTGCTATCGCCGCTAACAAATTCCCAAATGACGTATCAACCCGACATCGCATCCGCCGCGTCTTTGCCGGCGGAGCGCGCGTCGCTGCCGGCGACTGAATTGGCTGATGCCTGGACCGATCTCTTCCGCACCTGGGTGACGCTGCCCAACCCCACCTCCCGCGCCCGGCTGGACACGCTGGGCGTCGTGGTTTTGGAGGAGACAGAAACCCGCGCGCTGATCCTCGCGGATGCAGAACAGTTGGAGACGCTGGCGCGGCTACGCTTCCGCCCCGAGGCCACGGACGATGTGGGGATATTGGCGGCGCATCACGCCGAGGCCGCGCCCGCGCTGGCGCAAAGCCTGACCCCGCTGCTCGCACAGGCCAGGGACGCCCGCGCGCTGAGCCTTGCGGCAGACGGGCAAGCCGTGGCCGCGAACGCCCCCGCGTTGCAGCACGCCCAGACCGATCTGCGCGCTGCGTTGCAGGCGCTCACTGCTGAACAGCAGGCCGGGATCATGAGCCTGATCGCCGTAGACAGCGATGGTGACGGGTTGACGGACACGCAAGAAGCGTGGTGGTGTACCGATCCATTGAATGTGGATTCTGATGGGGATGGCGCTAGCGATGCTATTGAAGTGCAAGCCGTCAAAGACTGGCTCAATAATCTGCGCGCCGGCCCGCCCGCCACCGGCAAGCCCTTCGCCGGCTGGCCGCCGCAGATCTCCGGTTGCCGCGACGATGATATGGATTCAGTGCCCGACCTGGCCGAACGTTGGGAACTGGGCCTGAATATGAACCGCGAGTCCACCGACCGGGATAAGTTCGACGATGGGCAGGAACTCTTCGGCAACACCTACTGTCCTGGCAGCGGTGGTTTTTGCGGCTACGGTTCTCTGCCGCGCAACGAGGACTGGGGCGTGATTTTTGCAGAGATGCCGGCGTGGGTGAAAGCGCCGGGGAATCACCCACTGGTAGCGGCGTTCCCTATGCCGGAAGTGGATGTGGTGAAGTCTTCGCTACACGTCGAGATAGTAACCACGGTGAACACTGACCACACTATCTCCTCCGGCACCGAGCGCTCATATAGTACAGCAAAAACTGAGGGCACGAGTACCAGTGTGGCAGATACAGTAACATGGAATGAGTGGCAAGAAATCTCAATTTCTACACCTCAGATTGCTATGGCATCGCTTGATCCACGAATTGTCCAATCTACTGAAGATTCCTCTCGGGGAAATTTGTACCTTTTGAAAACAGCCAAAGCAGTTTTGACCTGGGGATTTACCGGTGCAGGTATATGCCTAGCAACTGGAGGTTGGGGGTGTGCTATCGGTATAGGAGCAGCCATTGTAGGGGCTGGAACAGAAATTGCACAGTTGAGTCTTGAAGAAATGGACAGTATTCAAGAACGAGCGAATAGCCAAGTAAAGAAAAATAAACCTCAGAATTGTTCAAGCGGGACAGCTACACCGCAGGAAATGATTAAACAACAATCAACCACTGTACAAACTCAGGATCGTGTACTTGGGGCTAATAGCACACAATATACTGTCAATGAACAGGAAAGTACAATGACTGTACAGCCGGTTTATCAAGTCTCATATCCAACCTTGCGACAATTGCCTACCCGCACCGAGACTCAGGGACATTCCCTGGGCGGTGCGCAAACTACCACCCACGAGCAATACGAAGAACACACCATCACCAACGGCGAAGCCTTCTCCAGTGGCGAATCCTGGGGTACAGCCACCGCTGTGAATTCTGCCCACGCCGCCGAGTTGTGGTTCACCTACGCAATCAGCAACACTGGCACTGAGTATGCCCGCGAAATCGCTGATCTGGCCTTCAACATCTACATCGGCGATGACCCCAACCCGGCCTATACCTACTTCGTTGGCCCCGACTTGGGCGGCGATGGCAAGTTCCACAACTTCATGCCCAATGAGGAACATATCTACACCTCACGCCGCATCCCTCTCACTCTGGAGCAGATGAAAGCAATCGAGGTAGACCCCGCCTGCAGTATGCTAAGGGCCACAGGTCAAGTGCCTCCTTATGATCCAAATAATCCAAGTACCCATTGCCCAGGCAGTGAAGTGCGCATCGTGGTTGAGGACTTCACCTATGGCATTGACGAACTCTTCTACGAAGACGCCATTAACGCCGGCGTGCTCATCGCCCTCGAAGACGGCATGGATGACGGCGACGAAGCCATTGATACCTACCTCATCCCTACCTGGGACGAGGAAATGGTGATGGACGTACTGGCGCGCTACTTCCCGCACACCCTCGACGCTTATGGCAATCTCATTGCCATTTGGACGCCTGAATATCGCGCGGACACGCCGGCGTGGTGCAACGAACCGCGCGTCATCGGCAGCGGCGCGCGGCGCACGGTGTGGTGCAAGAAGGCGCTCTCCACTGCTGACTGGTGGAACATCTACACCAATGGGATGGGCGATGGCAGCGAGGGTTTCCAGGATACGCTGGCTTCTCCCGGTGCGGTGGCGCTGTTCCGCTTCAACCAGGACTCCGATCTGGATGGCTACAGCGACCGCTCCGAACTGCGTCTGGACACCAACCCCAACGACGCTGCTTCTTATCCTCGTCCCGAGCTGCTGGCGGGTGTCCACAGCATCCGCGTGGGCAACAAGGTGACGGCGACGCTGTCCCTGCTTAACACAGGTCTCTACGATGCTTACGGCGTGGAAGCGATTATGATCGCCCCCAACAACACCATTAGCATCACCAACAACACCGTGGGCGGATCGGGACGGGTGCGGGCGCAGCGCGAGGTCATTGTCGGCAGCCGTATTGTGCCGCAAACGCCCTTGCCAGCCCAATGGACGCAATCCGGTCACGCGCAGCCCACGGCAGGCGGCTATTACACCGGTCAACGCGACCGCGTCTACACTTTTACCGTACAGTGCAGCGATCCCGGCGGCTGCAACGTGAGCGCGGGAACCTGGACCCTGGCATGGAACGATGGCGCGGGCGTCAATGGCACGCTCAACTTCGGCGCGGGATACGCCTCGCCTACATTGCTGAGTGTGGGGGCCTACGGTCTCAAATTGGGTCTATTGTCGGGCCAGGTATTCAACGGTGAAACTTTCACCGTCGAAGCTCATATGCCGCGCGATACTTTCCAATATGTCATCAATACCGAACCCTTCACTCCGCCGGTGATCGTGGTCTCCTACAACGACCCGCAAGGCAACCATCGTTTCATCATCCCGCCGGCAGCGATGGCTTTGAGCAACCCCACTGTCAACCTGGCAACCTTCGCCGGGCAGATGCTTCAGGATCCAGGTGTGGAAATCGTAACAACGGAAGTTTTCACACCAGGACTCAATATCACAAACCTCGTTGTGAATAATCCCACGGGTGCGACTCTGACCAATGCGCATCTCTTCCTGGAGTTCATCAACATCAGCGGCACAGTCGCCAGTGAAGTACCGGTGACGGTGACGTTGCCCGCCGGCCCTTCGGTGACGCCGGTGACGTGGAATACGGGAACCTTTTCTCCCACTTTCCAGACCGGTGAAGACTACATCGTAATGGCGTTCTGGACCGACTGGCAGGGCAACATCCTGGACACTGCTGCGCGCCCCTTGAGCAGCTTCCAGGTTGATCCCAAGCCGGCGCTGGCGATGGCAGCCGCCGATGCCACCTGGAACTTCGGCAGTGCCGTCCAGGGAACAATCCTCAAACGCACCTTTGACCTGGCGAACACCGGCTATCTGGATTTGCTGACCTACGTGAACGCGCCGGCAGGCGTTACCCTATCGCAGCAAGGTAGCCGCAGCGTTGGCCCGGCAGATGTAACGACGTATGAGATAACCCTGGAAACAATAAATCTGCCCGTTGGTCCTTACAGCGAAACCATCACCATCCGCAGTAGTGATCCGGCAATTCCAACGCAAACAGTTCTCCTGATGGGCAATATTGCAGCGGGCACACCCGATACACCCGTCGGTGAATTACAACGCCGCCTCGATGTATCAGTCCCACTAGCATCGGGCGATCAGGGACATTGGGTTGAGTTCACCCACACTCTGGGACCTGATCCTCAAACGTTGCATCCCGTGAAGGTCTATAGCCAGGATTACAGCACACTCTGGGGTGTGGGTAAGTATGCGACTCCCTTCGGCAGCGGCACTGCATCCTATGATATGTTTGGGGATGGGCGAGATGGCGTGATGCCTAGTAGCGGAAATTTAGACAACGACAACGGTTTTGGTTTTGGTATTGTTAATAGCGGAAGTGCCGGATCAACCAGCATCAACATTACCGACGCATACGGTGTATGGCGTGTGAATCCTGGGGATGCTATACTAATCCACCAAACACAGGGCACTGGAGTAGGTTGCTGGGAAATCAACAAAGCCGTATCCGATTTCGGGGGTGGTACAGCTACCTACCAAGTAGCGCAGCCTTTGCAATGTACCTATACTTCCGGTGGGAGCAATCATGCGCAGATCCTGCGTGTGCCTCAATACACAGTTTGCCCGGTTAGTGGTACCGTAACCCCGTTGGCTCCATGGAATGGAACATGGGGTGGGATTTTCGCAGTGATGTGTTCCACGAGTGCTACCATTAGCGGAGTTGTCGACGTAAGCGGTGGAAATGGGGCGAATGTTACAGCAGCATGTGTTACTACTGGTGGGGGGGGTACTGGCGGTGGATTCCGAGGCGGCAATGCCTTCAGGCAACATGGGAACATTGCTGACTGTGGCTGGGGAGAAGATTGGGCACCGGGCTACCAGGGAGAAGGGGTTTTAGGAGTGGGCTCGCGTTCAAGGTTCGCGAACAGCAATGGCGGCGGTGGAGGAAATGGCGGAATCGGCTATTCGGGAGCAGGTGGAGGCGGAGGTAATGGAACGCCCGGGGGCGATGGACAAAATACACCAGGATATGGAGGTATATCAGCAGGAAATGCCGATCTGACAAGTATGGTATTTGGTGGCGGCGGCGGCGGCGGGCAGAAAAGTTACTCATATCAAGCTGCCGGGGGAGGGGCTGGCGGTGGCATCATTGCTATGTTCGTAAGAGACTTGGTCGTGACAGGCGGTATCTGGGCTAAAGGGGGCAATGGCGGTAATTCGGGATCTTACGACAAGGCTGGCGGCGGTGGTGCGGGGGGCAGTGTGTTGATCAGAGCAGCAACAGTCAACCTTATCACTAATGGAGTAGATGCCTCTGGGGGCAGCGGCGGAATCGCTGGTGAGGGGAACGGCGGAAATGGTGGTACTGGCCGTGTCCGGATTGAGTATTGTGAATCCCTTACCGGCTCCACCAATCCACCCGCCAGCATCCAGAAACTCAATTGTTATATCGTAGAGCAAGTTGAAACCTCCCCTTACACTACCGGACGTCTGAACCTGCCGGAGACTTTCACCAATGGACGTATCTACCAGGTACAATATGGCCGGCGTTTGGTCTTCAGTGGCGCAGGCCAACAAACTACTAACCTGCGCGTGCCATCAAACGGATTCACCAATGTGCAACTCGATGCGTTGATTAGCGACGTCGGCACTGGAACCCGTACTTTCCGTCTGGATATCGGCAACGACGGCACCTGGGATTGGGAATGGACCGGTAGTGTCGCTAATGCAATCACGCTCAATAGTCCCGATCTTTCTGCTGCCTTCAGTCGCTATTGGGCTACTCCCGGTACGCTGACTTCAGGCACGATGGATGTGCCGGTACGGATCTACCTTAGCCAGGCTGGCCAAGTACTGTTGACCAATCTTCGGGTTACGCCCACGGGCAGCAAAGTGCGCTACGTACAATTATCCGCACAAGACTATGCCACTGTAACGCTCAATCTCAGCGTGGGAACAAGCGGTTCTAGCCCGCTCACCGTGGTTGCCGATGTGGGCGACGATGGTGTTGTAGATTGGGTTTACACAGCGGCCAATGTCACCTTGCCTCTGGCCCTTTCCACAGGCAACTTGGCGACGGAATTTAGTGCCTATCTTGTCGGACACACGGGAGAAGTTGCCGTACCGATACGGCTCTACGTGACACCATTCGTCACCCTAAACCTCAAGGACTTCAGCGCCACAGCGTCAACGCAGCCAGATATTACCCTTACGACTACCGACATCGTGTTCGGCGCAGCTGCACCCACAGAAGGTGACAGGGTCCCCATTACGGTGACATTGCACAATAATGGCACAGTGATTGCAACCGGTCATACTATCGCTTTCTACGCCACAACGCCTGAATGGGGCGAGTGGTACATCGGCAGTGCCTTCGTGCCCGGCATCCCGGCAGGCGGCACGGCGCAGGCCAATATCACCTGGGATACCCTGGGTTTCACCGGCACAACACCTGTGCGCGTCGTGGTAGACCCGTACAACCGTCTGGCAGAGACCGATGAAGCCAACAACCAGGCCACTGCCACCTTGACCATTCTCACCCGCCCCGACCTGGAGCCGACCTTCGCGCAGTTCTCCAATCCCGAACCGGTGACCGGGGAGACGATCACCGTCTCATTGCAGGTGGCGAACCACGGCCAGACGGCGGCTGGAACGTTTACTGCCAGCCTCTATAACGGGAATCCTGACGACGGCGGCGCGCTGCTCCAAACCGTCAATCTGACTGCGCCCGGCGGGAGCACGTCCGTGGCGGCCTTCTCCTGGACGCCAACCACACCCGGCCCGTACCGCCTCTTTGTCCTGGTGGATAAGGAACGCGCTGTCAACGAATCCAATCGTAGCAACAATCTCATGTGGCAGGATATTTACGTCGGCCTCGCCGGGCCGTTGTTGCTTGATAGTGGTGGCGCGGCTGACCCGGTCTATACTTCCGAAATTGGCTACGGCGTGTTAGACGAAGGATCAGCCGATGTTACAGGAAGTTGTGGCACAGCACCGCACGAGAGCTATCGCCTGGACCCGACCGGGCGGGTGGTCTATCGCTTCGATCACTTGCTGCCGGGGCATTTCTATCATCTGGATGTGACGCTTTACGAGTGCGACGGAGCCAGTCGCCAGCAAAGCATCCGCGTCAACGGGTACTTGGTGGCCGGGTCTGTTGATCTTGGCGACGGGCAAGTCCACCGGTTATCGCTGTTGCTCGATCCCGCGCTCTACAGCGGGCACACCATCAGAGTCGAGATCGAGGCAGATGGTGTGGATGGTGCGCTGGTCAATGAAGTCAATCTCTACGATATAGACTATCGCTATGCCGACGCCGGCAGCCTGGGCGATCCACAGTATCCAGGCGGGACATTCGCCAACCTGGGCCGTCCGTATGGCTGGCTCGATGGCGTCGCCAATACCACCTGGGGCGTATTGCCTTACCAAAGTGTGCGCGTCAATCAAACCGGCAACCTGCTGCGGTACCAGTTCGATGGATTGCGGCCTCAGAAGCGTTATAACGTCCATCTAACTTTCTGGCAACCTTCCGGCGCAGCGCGTATCCAACGGGTGCAACTGGATGGCCTGGATACCGGCCTGACCGTGAACACCGGCGATTATCAGGTGCATCGAGAGACCATTGCAATTCCTCCCACAGCTTATGCGGATGACGGAAGCATAGTAGTCGGAATACTGCGCATTAATGCGGCTAGCGGCGCAATCATCAACGAAGTTGCACTGGAGGAAGAGACAATTCCGCGCGCCAATTGGTGCGCTGTGCAACAAACACCTTACTTCACCGACGTTTATGGCAATGTCGCAATCCTCGGTCAGAATGCGCCAGCCGGGACCGTCGTCGAAGCGCGCAATCCACGCGGTGAGACGGTGGGTTGTTTTGTGGTCAGCACTGCCGGGCAGTACGGCTTTATGCGCATCTACGGTGAAGACCCTACAGCCACCCCGCCCATTCCTGGAATGCGCGCGGGCGAATTGGTCGCGTTCCGCGTCAATGGCGCGCCAGCGGTGGCGATGCCGCTCCTCTACTGGCAGGCGGACTACGGTACGCACAAAGTGGACCTCAATGCCGGCAGCATCGAAGGACAGCTTGTCCTGACGAACGCCGGGTGGAATCTGATCTCGTTCCGGCTCGACCCACCAGTACCCACAGTGCGCCAAGTGCTCGATTCGGTTGACGGTCGCTACGACCGAGTGTTAGGCGAGACAGGTGCTTTTGCTCCGTCTATACCTGCTATCTACAACACGTTGAAAGAATTGCACCCTGCTCTGGGTTATTACGTGCGTGTCACCGGGACGACCGCGGCCACTGCCTTAATCGAAGGTTTAACTCTGCCGGTTACCACCCCTATCTCGCTGCACCCCGGCTGGAACTGGATTGGCTACTTGCCTGAAGTTACGCTACCCATCACTCAGGCATTACAGTCAATCGAAGGACAATATCAGCGTGTGTTGAGTCTGGACAAGACCTTTGATCCTGCATTGCCCGGTTATAGCACGCTGCGTTTTATGGAACCAGGTAAGGGGTATCTGATCTATGCCACTCAGGCTGTCACGTTGGTCTACCCAGCGGAGGGCTTTGCGCTCAACGCTGAAGCGCAGAGCGAGATGAACGCAACCTGTGCAGGTTTGTCACCCACACCGCATTTTACACTGGTGTATGGGGAACTCCTTATTAACGAACAGCCGGCGCCGGTCGGAAGCCGTGTGGAAGTGTTGACACCGCGCGGCGATATCGCCGGTTGCGTCGTACTCGAAACACCAGGGGCTATCGGTTTAATGCACGTCTACGGAGAAGACGCCACCAGTTCGCCATCCATCGCCGGATTCCGTGAGGACGAGTCATTGACATTCCGCGTCAATGGGATTCCTGTGGAGACCTCCCCATTGATGTGGCACGATGATTGGTCCTCCCATTCTGTCTCGTTGCAGGCCGACTATAAACATGTCTACCTGCCGCTGGTTATGCGTGAGCGATAGTCGGGGGATAGATATGAAACGATGCAAAAGCTTATCTCTAGGTGTACTGGCGCTGACGATGGTGTTGGGATTGCCAGGGCGACTAGCCGTGGCAATCCCTCTGCCCACACAAGGGAGAGTGAGCATGTTGAACGTCTGTCCGACTGTGCAGAATACGCCCTTTTTCACCATCGCCTACGGCACGGTCACGTTGGATGGACAGAACGTGCCTGTCGGGACAACAGTAGAGGCCCGTAGTCCACGCGGAGATGTAACAGGATGCTTTGAAGTGACCGCCGTTGGAAATTACGGTATGATGTATATCTATGGAGAAGATACGACTGTGACGCCGCCCATTCCCGGCATGCGCGCGGGGGAGACTGTGATATTCTACGTGAATGGCTCATCGGCTTCGGCGGCCCCTACACTCACCTGGGTTGATGACAAGAGCTGGCACCAAGTGAACCTGATCGCTGTCGGTGTAGCAGACGCCGATTTTAGTGGAACACCACGTCAAGGCACTGCTCCATTGGCAGTGAGTTTTACCAACCTTTCTATTGGAGATTTCACAACTTGTGCCTGGACCTTCGGTGATGGAGGCACAAGCGCCAGTTGTGGTAATCCTGGCCACACTTATACAAATCCTGGCGTCTACAATGTCTCACTCACGGTAAGCGGGACACTGGGCAGCAACATCGAGACTAAAATGGGATACATCACCGTCTACACGCCGGTCAGCGCACAGTTCAGTGCGACGCCAACTTTGGGTGTAGCTCCGTTGATCGTGGCGTTTACCAATACCTCAACAGGTGATTACACTAACTGCGCGTGGGATTTTGGAGATGATATTACCAGCACTGTTTGTGCCCCGCCCGCGCACACTTACAGCAACCCGGGTGTTTACGATGTTACCCTTACTGTAAGCGGTCACGGGAGCAGCGATACCGAAACCAAAACAAATTACATCACCGTGTACGCGCATCCCGTCGCTGATTTCAATGCTACACCAACGACTGGTGTGGCCCCACTGTTAGTTACGTTCACCAATCTGTCCACGGGCACGTTCAGCAGCAGTCTATGGAGCTTCGGCGATGGAATCACCAGCACAATGCAGCATCCGACGCATACCTATACCACAACGGGTATTTACACTGTCTCCCTATCCATTCAGGGTGCGGCCGGCGCGGATACAAGAACGCGCGTCAATTTCATCACAGTGAGAGAAAAGTTTGAAGTTTTTCTACCATTGGTGATTCGAGAACATTGAAGTGTCACTTAATGAATGTGTGATATGCGCGGCCAGATTTGGGAATCAACACGCGGAATAGGCCAAAATGATGTTTGGGAGTCCAATCTGCCCCAAAGAGGAGACCTCTTTGGGGCAGATGAAATACTATGGTCATCCCTCTTGATTTCACCCCCTCCCGTATGGTATAATTAAAGTATAGGACACCTGGTTGACTGACAAAAATCAGGTGCAAAGGTTAGAAGAGATCGCCTGAAGTTGGCGTTGACGGCGTTTGTGGAACTGTTTGTTAGAAGCCTGAGATGGTTCAGGATCGGGCTTACCAGAAAGGTGCAAATGGGTAATCAATTTCAAGCCTTTTTTGTAGAGAGCGGCCTTCACCCACTGCCAGCCGATGCGCAAGTAGCTGTTTCCCCGAA
>Ga0208197_1000915_pt1 | contig 33249 bp, 28 predicted proteins | sample AD_JPNNA4_MetaG_FD_184444 | JGI IMG/M metagenome (GOLD analysis project Ga0208197, IMG submission 184444) | Active sludge microbial communities of municipal wastewater-treating anaerobic digesters from Japan - AD_JPNNA4_MetaG (SPAdes) (version 2) | ecosystem: Engineered > Bioreactor > Anaerobic...
GCAGCAATTGCTGCCATAGCTGTTCCCATAAAAAGGCAAACAAGTGATATTATCCATATATTCTGGGCTGTTTTTGTGATTGAAGGTTCAAGTGGTTCATCTTTGGCCTCACCAACCATAAGTTGGAACGCACCACCTGAATTCTTTATGAGAAAACTCAGAGCCATTACCACAATACCCTGACCACCAATATAGTGGATCAAGTGCCTCCACATGTTTAAGGCATTACTTACATGATCCAAATCCTGTATCAATGAATACCCTGTAGTTGTGAAACCAGACATCAGATCAAAAAGTACATCCAGATATGATTGAAAATGACCAGAAAGATAAAATGGTATGGAAGAGAACAAGCAAGCAAATATCCATGTCAAAGCCGCAATGGTCATTGATTGAAACAAATTTGGCGACTTGTTGGTTTTCATGAGTCTCATGCAAACAAGGCCAAATATTATGGATACGCTCATGCCCAATGCGAAATCAAGCGCACTGTCGAATTCCTTGTAGATAAGCGCTATCGCCAGCGGAATGATCATGGTTAGGGCGAGCCCAAAAATTATCTTCCCCGTATAGTACAGGATTACCTTAAGATCGAATATTGTCAGTTTTCTAAGCATGGTCTATTTGAATAAAGTGAAGAAAAACAGGGCCGACAACAATGCTAGCCAGAGAAATAAACATGATAGAAAGAGGATTTCACTTGAAAATCCTACAGCGATATTTCTTATGGCTTCATATTTTTTTGTCGATTTTCCCACTCTGTTTTGATTGCTGCCATTTTTTAATATCAGTTCGTCTTGCATGTTGTAAGGATCTCCGTCAATTCTGGTTCTGCTTCTGGTGAAAGAACAACAGTGATTTGGTCACCAGCTTTCAGCTTTGTTGCACCATGGGGTATGAAAACTTCGTCACCCCTTACTACTGAGACTACAAGGATACCTTTTTTTATCAACCCAAGTTCAATGAGTGGTATATCTTCAATCTGGCGGTTGCATATGGTTGTTTCGAGGACCCTCAGTTTGCCTTTTGCAATGGGAGTAAGGTTGATGAGGTCTTGAATACCAAGCCCCTCGTGAATGAGTTTTGCCAGAATAAGAGTGCTATCAAATATAACATCAATCTTGAGTGCCTGGAACACGGGGTCATTTAATGGGTTGTTTACCCTTGCGATGACTTTTTTGATTCCAAAAGCTGCCTTCGCAAGCTGGCAGGCAACGAGGTTGTCCTCATCGGAACCGGTTACTGCAACAAGAATATCTGCTGCCCCAGCGTTTGCTTCTTCCAGGTATTTTATTTCTGTTCCGTCACCGCGAATCACAAGGGCACTCGTTGACTGGACAATTTTTTTACAGTGGTCTTCATCGGCCTCTATGACGGCAACCTGGTGTTTGTGTGCAATGAGAATTTTTGCCAGATTGGAGCCTACTTTCCCTCCACCAACAATAATCATATACATCATGCACCTCCCACAATCGAATCAACTATTGAACGAAGGTGACTTGTAGGTGCAAGGATTATCCACGATCTAACGTCATCAAGTTTTTCACCAAGCCAGGGAAAAACAACCCTTGTGTCTGTTCTTGCGCCGACTATCTTTGATCCGCTTTCCTTCTCAAAACTCCTCGTTTCTTCTTCATCCACTGAGGATGCTGGTATCTCAAGCAGCTCAAAATCGCCATTGTTGAGTGGCAATTTTGATTCAACCATGGAACTGAGGAGTTCTGCGTATATCTGGTAGGCGCCCAAAGTTGTCGGGCAAACAGACCTTAGATTCAATCTGTCATAGGTTCTTTTCTTTCTGGGTGCATAAATTCTTGCGACAACATTTTTTACGCCAAAGACTGACCTCACGGTTTCTGCAACCATGATGTTGGTATTATCAGATGGGGTCACGATTGCGACTGCATCTGTTTTTTCTATCCCTGCTTCTATGAGCGTTTGTGAATCAAAACCAATGCCAACGACTTTTTTACCACAAAAACTTTGAGGAAGTTTGTCAAATGCAGACTCGTCTTCATCTATAACTGAAACGTTGTGACCGTCCACAGACAATATGGTTGCAAGCGCCGAACCGACCCTTCCACAACCAATCACAATGATGTTCATGCTTCACCTCTAGTGTAATTGGCGGGAGCGCATAGGAATCGAACCTACCCGGGGAGTTCACCCCACACTGGATTTGAAGTCCAGGAGGCCCACCAGAGCCCAACCGCTCCCGCGATCAGAAGGGAGACACTAATACTATTTACCACCAATGTCAAGAGTCTTATAACCGAGCACTCTGGTTTCACCTACTCTTCTTGTTAAGCCAAGGGCATCAAGTAGCTCCAGCATTGCCTGGGCATACTTTCTAGTTGTACCTACTTCGTCCCTGTACTGTGCGAGTTTGGCTGAACCATCTTTTTCTATGAGTGCTTTCATTATTAGATAAGCCTTTACCACAGCTTTTTTGTGAAAGAAAAGATCATCTACAGATTTGATTATTATTTTCTCCGCGATCATTTTTGAAATTGCTGCTTCGGTTTCACGCAGGTTTCTGGAAAAAGCAGGTATTTTTCTGAGCTCCGAGAGAGTTGGAGGGGAGAACATCTCTCTCAGGAGTTCTCTTTCTATTCCAACCTCGGTTTGTGATTTTTGTATGGTCTGATTTGAAAGGGATATATCCTGACCAATCATGTGCAATGGCTCTTTTATGGCAGTCAAAAGGATTTCTGAAAAAAGATTCTCGTTTATCTCCGGCATCAGCTTGGCTTTTGCCTCGCTTTTTGAAATGGAATTCCTGGACGGGTTCGATTTGAAGAAATCTGTCAGCAATTTGCTCAATTTTGCTGATGATGAATCAAAAACATTGTTGTCATAGAGATTGCCGGATATTGTCTTATGGGGGCCATTTTTGAGAAACAATGCAAATCTGTCATCTGGCCAGTTTACAAGCCCTCTGAGCCTGGACACTTCAAAACCTGATTTCCTACGCTCAAAAACCATCGTTGAAAGATAGCTTTCATCATCAATCTGGCCGATATTTTCAAGTCTCTGGAGCGTTTCCGGGGCATTGAGCTTACCCTCTGGGTGGAGGTCTACCACTTCACCACCGCCAACCGTATCTGCCGGGGCAATCGACCTCAGGATAAATCTGGAACCCTTTGTGAGGGGGAGCGGCCCTTCCAATTTTATTCTTGCAAAACCACCTCCTATATCGCTGTAATCAACTTCCTGCTCGATAGTTGCATAATGGAACTTTAGCCTTGTACGCCTTTTCACTTTTTCAATGAGGCGAATTTTTGCATCAAATTCTGTTGTCGGGTCAAATCTCCCAGGGGTGGCAAGAATGTTTCCCCTTGAAATGTCTTCCTTATCGAGGTTTTGAAAATTGAGGGCAAGCCTTGAACCAGCATCACCAGTTTCAATCTGGGCATCAAAACTCTCTATCCCTCTCAATTTGCCTTTTTTCCTTGAAGGGAATATCTCCAGCTCTTCACCCTTTTTCACCTGGCCCTGCCAGAGGGTGCCGGTGGTCACTATTCCAAATCCCTTGACTGTAAATACTCTATCAACTGGATAGAACGCTGGCATATTAAGAGGTCTTGGGATAGCATGGTCAAGCAGATCATCGATAGTTTGCCTGAGTTCGTCGATCCCTTCCCCAGTGTAGGCTGAAACCTTTATTCTTGGCATTGCCTCGAGAGAGGTGTTTGTAAGCATTGAATCGAGTTGTGATTGCAAAACTGCATCGTCGTGGGGCAAATCACATTTTGTCAGCACAATGACACCAACCCGGATCCCAATCATATCCAGGATTGATAGATGTTCATAGGTCTGGCGTTTTGGTCCTTCATCACATGCAACAGTGAACATTACCAGGTCAAACCCTTGTGCGCCCATGAGCATCTGTTTGACCAGTTTCTCGTGGCCTGGCACATCAACGATTCCACACATCCTTCCGGAGGGGAGGTCAAGCTTTGCAAAACCAAGCTCGATCGTCATCTGTCTGGCTTTTTCTTCAGGGAGCCTGTCGGGATCAGTACCGGTCAGTCTTGTGACAAGGGTTGATTTCCCGTGGTCAACGTGTCCTGCTGTTCCGACAATAAAGCTCCTTTTGGTCATTTGTTTTTTACCGCCCATTTCAGGTAGGCCCAGATAAGTTCATCCAGGTCACCCTCAAGAACTCTGTCGACACTTCCTACCTCATAGCCTGTCCTGTTGTCTTTTACGAGAGTGTAAGGCTGAAGAACATAGGAGCGTATCTGGTTGCCCCACTCAATTGAGACCCTTGGCCCCCTGAGTTTTTTCTCTTCCTCTGCAAGCTGGACATTTGCCAGGTCCTGTAATCTTGATGAGAGGATTTTCATGGCCATGGCCCTGTTGAGACCCTGTGAACGTTCATTCTGGCATGCCACCACAAGGCCGGTTGGTATATGCGTTATCCTGACAGCAGTATCGTTCTTCTGGACGTTTTGACCACCGTGGCCTGAAGCATTGAACGTGTCAATCCTCAAATCATCGGGGTTTATTTCAATATCTTCTGCAGGCGGGAGCTCCGGGAGCACCTCAACGAGTGAAAATGAGGTGTGCCTTCTGTGGTTAGCGTCAAACGGGGAAATCCTGACCAGTCTGTGGACACCCTTTTCGCTCTTGAGGAAACCAAAGGCATACGGGCCCTCGATGTGGAGGGTTGCTGATTTGACACCAGCCTCATCGCCAGGGCTGTATTCAGCAACAGTAACCTTGAAACCCTTGTTGGTTGCCCACCTTGTGTACATCCTCATGAGCATTTCAGTCCAGTCCTGGGCGTCGACTCCGCCTGCACCGGAGCTGAATGAAACAAAGGCATTGAGCTGGTCATGCTCCATGGAGAGGAGGTTTTTGAGCTCTATTTCCTGTATCTTTGCCTCGGCCTGTTTTATTGCGCCAAGAAGCTCTTTCTCTGAGCCCTCGCCCATCTGGACAAACTCCATGTAAACTTCGGCTTCGCCAATGAAATGTTCGGCCTGTTCCAGGTCATTGAGTTTGATATCGAATATGGCAATTTTTTTGTTGGTCTCGGCAATTTTTTGCTGGTCATTCCAGACCTCTGGAGACTCCAGCTGTTTTGAAAGTTTTTCCCGTTCAGCCTTTAGCGGGTCAAAGAAACTCCTTGGCCTGGTTGAGCCGTTCTTTTACCTGATCTATGGACCTCTGTATTTCGTCTATCAACATTCTTGTTTCCTTGCCTGTCTGCTATTGTCCTGCACCGCAGCAGTGTTTGTATTTTTTTCCTGAACCACAGGGGCACGGATCATTTCTGCCGACTTTGTCACCATGCCTTCTTATTGGCTCATTGGCAGTATGACCGCCAGACGAAGGTCTCATTGTTCTTGATGTCTCGCCTTGTCTCTCTGGCTCATCGCCTCTGGATGATTTTGCTGGAGCGGTTTTTATATCATCTTCATTGGTTCGTGTTCTTGTTTGCTTCTGTTGCTGGTTTGAGTCGGCCTGGAGCTCTACCCTGAACAGATACTTGATTGTGTCTTCCCAAATCGAGTTGAGCATCCTCTGGAACATCAGGAATGCCTCATTCTGGTATTCCTGGACCGGATTTTTCTGCGCGTAGCTCCTCAATCCGATTCCTTCCCTGAGGATGTCCATATTGTAGAGATGGTCTTTCCACTTCTGGTCAACCACATAGAGCAGCACGAATCTCTCGATTTCGCGCATTGTTTCATGACCAAACCTGGTTTCCCTGTCATTGTAGGCGGTCTTGACAGACTCTTTCAGGTTCTCAAGGAGCTCTTGCCTGTCTTTGAACTCAACATCCCTGACCACACCGGCAGTCAGGTCCATGAGTTCTGAGTGGAGTGTCTTGATGTCCCAGTCCTGCACGGCAAGCTCTGTGGAGGCATGGTTTGCGACCATGTCCTCACAGGCCCTGTCAAGGTTTGCAAGCACGGTTTCTATGAGGTCTTCACCGTGCAGTACCTTCTGGCGTTCCGCATATATTATCTCTCTTTGCTTGTTGAGTACGTTGTCATATTCCAAAACGTATTTTCTTATGTCAAAGTTGTGGGTTTCAACTTTGCGCTGGGCATTCTCTATTGTTTTTGTGAGAAGTGGGTGCTCAAGAGGCATGTCTTCCTCTATCTTGAGGAAGTTGAACATCGATTTGAGTCTTTCACCGCCAAAGATTCTAAGGAGCTCGTCATCAAGGCAAAGGTGGAACCTTGATGAACCCGGATCACCCTGCCTGCCCGACCTTCCCCTGAGCTGGTTGTCAATACGTCTTGATTCGTGGCGTTCAGTTCCCAGAATATGCAAGCCGCCGAGTTCAACCACTCCAGGGCCAAGCGCTATGTCGACGCCACGACCGGCCATGTTGGTGGCTATGGTCACGGCGTTCATCTGGCCTGCCTTGGCAATTATCGCAGCTTCTTTCTCGTGGTATTTCGCATTCAACACTTCATGGGGGATCATTTTCTTGTGGAGCATTGACGAGAGCTTCTCGGATTTCTCGATTGACCTTGTTCCGACAAGGACCGGCTGGCCCCTTTTGTAGCAATCCACTATCTCGTCAATGATGTGCTTGTATTTTCCGTCCTCTGTTTTCCAGATGATGTCCGGGAGGTCTTTTCTTATCATGGGTTTATTGGTTGGTACAACAACAACTTCGAGCCCATAGATTTCCCTTAGTTCATCTTCCTCGGTTTTTGCGGTTCCTGTCATGCCGGCCAGTTTATCAAACAGCCTGAAGTAATTCTGGAAGGTTATTGTGGCAAGGGTTTGATTTTCTTCCCTCACTTTCAGACCTTCCTTTGCTTCTATGGCCTGATGGAGGCCATCGCTGTATCTTCTGCCGAACATCAACCTTCCGGTGAACTCGTCGACGATTATTACTTCACCATCTTTTACGATGTAATCGACTTCATTCTTGAAGAGATGGTGCGCCTTTAATGATTGACTGATGTGCCTGTTGACTTCAACATTCTCTGGACCATAAAGGTTGCTTACGTTCAATATATGTTCGGCCCTTTCAACACCAGCCTCGGTCAGGGTGACGTTTTTGTCCTTTTCGTTGATGTTGTAGTCTTCTTCCCTGAGCTGTCTGACGACCTTGTCGGCTTTCTCGTAAAGGTCGGTGGATTCTTCAGAAGGCCCTGAAATAATGAGCGGTGTCCTTGCCTCATCGACGAGAATGCTGTCGACTTCATCGACGATGGCGTAATGGAGTTCCCTTTGGACAAGCTGGGAAACATGCCTTGCCATGTTGTCCCTGAGGTAGTCAAAACCAAACTCGTTGTTGGTCCCATAGGTGATGTCGCTTCTATAAGATTTCCTGCGTTCGTCGTATGACGCGTCGTGGTAGATGCAGCCTACGGTTAGCCCCAGGAATTCGTATACCTTGCCCATCCATTCCCTGTCACGTTTTGCAAGGTAGTCGTTTACGGTAACAACATGGACCCCTTTGCCTTCCAGGGCATTAAGTGTTGCGGCAAAGGTTGCGGTAAGGGTTTTTCCCTCACCGGTTTTCATTTCGGCTATTCTTCCCGAGTGGAGGACCATTCCACCGATCATTTGTGTGTCAAATGGTCTTTGGCTGAGGGTCCTTTTTGCGGCTTCCCTTACGAATGCGAAGGTTGGAATAAGTACATCATCAAGCCTCTGGCCGTTTGCGACCTGTTGCCTTATTTCGCTTATTCTTGCCCTTATTTCCTCGTCGGAAAGTTTTTCATATTCTGGTTCCAGTGCGCTGATTCGTGACACAAGTGGTCTTGCCCGCCCGAGGAACTTTTCGGACGAGTCGAATAACTTCGACAGTATGCTCATTTACTATTTTTCCTCACCAACTGAGATGATTACCGCCATAAACCCGGTTTTCTCCGTCTCCATATACATAGTCCTTCCGGGCTTGACTAGTTCCCAGTTGTAAAATAAATTGCTTCCCTTGAATTTAGGGTTTACAGACTGGGCGGTGAATTCGACAGAGTAAAGTTCGGGATTGTCAGCAGAAATCATCTGCCCATCCCATTTGACCACAGCCTGTTTTGCATTCCTCAGCTCGTCAATCTGGCTGATTTTGAAGAAAGGCCTTCCATCCCTGTCCACAATGAAGTCTCCGGCAGAGATGGAGTAGGCAACCTCCTGGTAGAGGTTGCCAGCCTTTACTTTGATTTCGATTGTTTTTGCTGGTGGCTGGACCGCTTTCACATAAACGCTGTATCCAAACAGACCCACTGTCAGCACTACAAAACCAACTATTATGCTATCCCAAAAATTTAGTTTCTTAACAAGCTCTCTTAACTTCATCAAGCTTCAATCGGCTCAAGGATTCCCAAATCGCCGTCTTTCCTTCTGTAAAGGATGTTCAACCTCTTGGAATCAGGATTGTAGAACACGAAGAAGTCGTGTGACAGCAATTCCATCTGCATTATTGCTTCTTCGAAGTTCATCTGTTTTACCGGCACTTCTTTTACCCTTACAATCTTCGACTGTGACGCCTGCTCCTGTTTCACAAAAACTGGTTCTACATCTTTTGAGCCTTCTTTTCTCCTCTCCTGGAACTTCTCTTTGTAACGGCGGATTTGCCTTTCAAGCTTCTCGGCCACGAAGTCTACCGCTTCCAAAAACTCTGAGCCTCTGTACTCGGCACGGATGATTTTGCCGGACGCTTTCATCGTCACCTCACAAATTTTGACTGTTTTTTGTTCGGTGAAAAGAACCTGGGCGTCCTGAATGCCATCGAAATACCTCTCGAGTTTTCCAATCTTCTCCTGCGCGTACGAACTGAGCTCATCGCCTACCGTTACGTTTCTACCGGTTACCTGTATACGCATATTGTGTGCCTCCTTTCGTGACCTTGAATAAATAATTATCACGTCACGGGGGATAAAGTCAAGCAAAACCAAAATGATTTTGTGAAAAGAAACATTGTGATTGCAAGATTATTTGGCTTCAGGGGATACCAGTTTGCGCAGAGGGCAGGTCAGACCCATAGAAAGCAAACCAGAGTGTGCCGAGAACCCCGAAAGATGCTGCTGTTATGAGATTAAGAGTCGGATTTATCATCCACAGTATTCCGCCTAGAAACGCGAAGACAGACACGATCAAGTCTCTTATAAGGTAATAGAGACCAAACATCCCTGCTTTGTGATTCTCCGGTGCCAAATCCATTATAAGCGCCTTCCTAGTTGGTTCGCCAAATTCCTTGAGTCCCTTGATTATAAATGCAGCAACGAGCATCGGGAAAGATTTTGAGCCAAGGAGAATGACCGGGAACAGAGTGAAGAAAGCAAAGGTTGCCACAACAAATGGTTTCTTTCTGGTTTTGTCAGCAAAGTAGGCGACAGGAATGTAGATAAGGATTGCTGTTACCATTTCGATTGCAGTCAAAAAACCAAACCCAAGCGAATCGGTTATGCCAACTTTCCCGGCAGCCCCAACAACATACAGAACAACAAAAGCTTGTGGTATCTGTTCGCAAATCCTGATCAAAATATCTGAAACAAGCAGTTTCTTCAATTCTGGGCTCATCAGCTTGTACAAATACCTGAGACCCGAAGAAGTCATTTCTTCTTTCTTTTTGCCGTTGTCCTCTTCGATCAGGATTTGCTGTAGCACAGCGGCAACCAGCGCAAGTATTAGCGCCACTGTGAATGAGTATCTTACACCAAGCTCCGTGCCATATATTTTTATCAGCAACCCGCCAAGCATTGGGCCAAATATCATTGGCAATCTTCTGACGAGCGAATGTAACGACACACCCATCGTTCTTTTGTTTTTTGGCAGTGCCTTTGAGACCAGGCCCATTGTGGCTGGAAGCGATATGGCTGTCCATGAAAGAAAAAGCGTTGCCGCAATCAGAACTACCGGCCAGTAAGGAAAAATTATCACAAGCGAATATCCAGCTATTGCAATGAGATTGAAAACAAGGAGGGATTTCTTTGTGCCCATTCTGTCCGCAAGATAGCCGCCTGGAAATGAATAGATGGCCCCAAGAAAATTGTCCATGAAGTTGAGAACACCAACTGAAATGAAACCACCACCAAGAAAAACCATGTAGAGCGGCAGGAATTTCTCTGCCATGTGCTCGCCGACCCCAACCAGAACAACCATCGAAAGCATCCCAACAATGCTTTTTTTAAGACCAAAAAAATCCACTATTTTGGTAATGGCCCTTTTGTTTTTCTTATCTTCCATGTTTTCTACCATTTATCCTGTCCTGTGAGGTTATAGGTGTGGTGCGGCTCTCACAAAATCTTGATCAATTTTCTACAGTCATTTTGTCAAGGTAGGCCAAATATTGGATTGTTCATGCTTGGCCTAAAAATGGCAGAGTGATTATATGCTTTGCCAGGTATCTAAGTAGTCATATTTATTAAAATCTTGCAGAAACAAAGAAATATCGACGGTCACTTGACATCTTATTATTGTAACATAAATTTATACATGTGACGGACAGAAAGTTACATAATCGGATATTAATTATCGAGGATGACAGGGAGATTGCCCGACTTGTAGAACTGAGACTTAAATCCGAAGGATTTGAAGTCCTCCATTCAGAAACAGGGCAAGATGGTCTTTTTAAATTCAGCCAGAATGAACCTGACGTTCTCATACTCGACCTGATGCTTCAAGACATGGATGGTATTGAAATATGCAGGCAGGTCAGGAAGCGTTCAAATACCCCTGTCCTTATGCTCACAGCAAAAAGCTCTGAAGTAGACAAAGTCCTTGGCATTTCATCGGGTGCCGATGATTATTTGACCAAACCTTTTTCCCTTAACGAATTGGTTGCCAGAATAAGGGGTCTTATTAGACGCTGTCACTATCTTTCTGCCCCAGCAAAATCAAAAGAAGAAATCGTTTTTGATGACATGGTTGTTGATTCAAAGGCACACTCTGTCCTCAAAGGCAACAGACGCATACATCTAACCGTCAAGGAGTTCGAACTGTTGTGGCTCCTGATGAGTAACCCTGGAAGGGTTTTCACACGCGAAGAGCTTTTTACCAAGATTTGGAAAAAACAGTCTCTCGTGGATTGCAGGACAGTCGATGTTCATGTGAACAAGCTCAGAAAAAAGATTGAAGACAAGTCGTTTTCATCCTCAATGATAAGGACAATCCACAAAGTAGGATACTGTTTCGATCCAGGAGGAAGCTGAACCTGAGGGTCGAAATAAAGCTGCCAGAGGCTCGCGTTCATGCCAATAATTGTTTTATAACCTTTCATTCTTGACATGGTGCCCTCGGTGGATATAATGCCCTACGCTACTCCCCGATAGCTCAACGGCAGAGCGGCTGGCTGTTAACCAGTAGGTTCGAGGTTCGAATCCTCGTCGGGGAGCCAGTACTAGTAGGAGTTCCTCAATTGCTCATCGGTCACAATATTTATTCCCCAAAAAGATAACCCCATTTTTTTGTAAGAAAAATACATTAATAATTGGCCAGCGACTTTTCGTGTTGCATTTTGCCAGCCATTGAAACAAACACAAGCATTTCATTTCGAATTCTTCGGTTTCCTTTTTGTGGCAAGAAGAACCTCTATGTCATGGATGACATCTTCGCCATCGACATTCAGCAAGAGCCACTTCCCATCGTGGTATGTTGTTGCGCTCTCGTAGGCATTTTTTGTTCTGCTGGACAAATTTTCTTTTATTTCTTCAACCTTGGAACGCTCATCTTTGCCAAATACGATCTGAATGGCTAGTCGATCTTTTCCTGGAATCATCGTGCAGAATGATTTATTCTTTTTGTATCGAAGTGACCAACCGTGTTTTTTGCCAGCATATAACCATTCAGGGGTGAAAATACCAGGGTATTTTTGATCAATCAGGTCTGATATCTGTTTCCAGAAAACAAATGTTTTGCCTAAGAATTTTTCAATTTTGTTGGTGTCTGGTACATCATTTGGGTCAATTAGTTTCAAAAAAGACTCTTCCATTTGGGCACCTCTCCTTGTCAACATTGTAATAAAATTTCTGGATACAAATAGTATTAATAGCAGATTGTTTCTTGTGGCCATGCACCATAAAATTGTCACAATTAAAATACTGGCATATCAATGATCTTTTTGTATGATTTATCACAAAAATACAAGAAAGAGTGGTTTTTGCAGTTTTATTCAAAACACGGACAGAGTCTAGCAAAAGATTTGGCGTGAATCAATAAGTGATTTTTCGGTAACAACTTGTCCCTGTCAGATGTGTACAATCTAGCATATCACTCCAAAGGAGGGGGTAATGGTCCAGAAAAGCAGAGTTTTAAAAAGGAAAACAAAAACTTCTACAAAGCCAGCTTTACAAGTGGCACACAATGCGAGTGTAAAACATACTCAGTACCATCTCGTTCCGGACAAAGAAAAGAAATGGATTGTTAAAAAGGTTGATACAGAAAAAGTTATGATGCATGCGTCGACAAAAGACGATCTTTTGAAAAAAGCCTCCGATTATATAAAAAACCATGGTGGTGGCTCCTTGAGAGTGCACAAGCTTGATGGGACCATACAGGAAGAAAGAAGCTACGGCTTCAATTCCAGGAGTTCAAAAGGCTAACTGGTTTTATAGCTCCTAGATCTGCCCCAACCGTTTTCATCAGAGAGTTTTACTGGTACTTTTTGATAGAGGTGATGCCTATCAAAGAAATAATTAGAATTTTCGAAGCCCTCTGGTGAAGATGGACGGTTTTGATTGCCAAAAAAAATCAAATGCCAAAACTATCCATATTCCTAGTTTAATTTGGTATTAAGACAGACATTTGATGATTCCATCTGTATCAGCCAGCTTGCCTGTTTGCCCGGAAGCCGAGTTTGGAGAACCTCCACCCTTGCCATCAAAACTTGCCATAACTGCAGCAATTATCTCTTTTGCATTCCCATTTTGTGAGACAATGCTTATCTGCTGCGGTTGGGAACTGGTAAGAACAACCACCGGGAGTTTCGTATTGTTGGCAATGATTGCAGACAGCTTGCCCAGGAGCTTTGATGGTGTGTCAGTTTTCAGTACAGCCAGCTCGCCAAATCTTGTTTGATGTTTTTCTGCTTTTTCGGCTTCGGTTGGGAGCAGAACTTCCCAGAGCCTGTTTAATTCTTTTTGAAATGATTGGGTCTGGTCGATATATTTCTGGAACGCCTGGGGCAATTCCTCAGTACCTGTTGTGGATATTTCTTTCAGTTGTCTGATTATTCTGTCCTGTTTCTGTAGGTAGGCGATACATCTCTCTCCGGCAAGATAGGTTATTCTGGAGCCACCTTTGTGGCCTTCAATAGAGATGATTTTTATCGGGCCAACCTTTCCGGTTGAGACGCAATGGGTCCCACAGCAGGCAGATGTGTCAATATCTCCTATGCTCACAATCCTCAAATCGTCCTTGTTTTCACCCAGCAGGTCTTCCCTTACCCTTGTTCCATCACTTGGAGCACCAAAAGTCGTTGTGACTTGGATGTCCATCATGACAATCCTGTTTGCCTGCATCTCAATATCTTCGGCCTGAATGAGATTTATTGGATTTTTCAGGTCGAGAGTTGATGTGGCATCTCCAATATGGAACCCATGGGTGGGAGCCTTGTATTCTCTCTCTGCAATTGCCGAGATTATGTGCTGGGCGGTGTGTTGTCTGCTGTTCTCTAACCTTGTATGGGAGTCAACTTTTGCCATGTGTTTTCCAGGTGCGAGGTCTTTGTCCAGTTTTACGCAAACCTTTCCATTTTTGAACTGAACATCCAGAACGTTTGCATCATCGACAGTTCCACGATCTGGGGGTTGCCCTCCCTCGTCTGGATGGAACACAACTGGTTCCATAATAAATTCATTCCCACCTATTGGGATAAGGTCGACCTCAAAATCAAGCCGTTCCGGATCAGTCCAATATTGTCTCTTCATGTGTAAAAGTATAGGAAAGCAAAAGAAAACGGTCAATCTTGAAGCTGTTATGGCGTGATATAGACTCTACATCATGAACTGTCCACCCATACTTGCCGTCAAAAAAAGAGGGCCTCTGGATGAATCAATCTTCAGGGGGCACATTGTTGTTGCGGATGGCTTTGGCAATATAGCCCAGAGCTTTGGTAATCCCTATTACATCACCTATTTCAGGAGCTCGGCCAAACCCTTTCAGGCAATGACACTCATTTTAACTGGGACTTATGAATATTTTGGACTAGAACTAGAACATTTGGCCATAGCGTGTGGTTCCCACAACGGACAAGCCGAACATACCAAAGCTGTCCTTGAGATACTTTCGAAAGCTAGCTTGTCAGAAAGAGACCTCCTGTGTGGAACTCATGAGCCAATCTCTGCTGCAGCAAAAGCAGAGCTGAATGGTAAACCACTCTCCCAATTAAATCACAATTGTTCCGGCAAGCATTCCGCAATGCTGGCGGTATGCAAAAAAATGGGTTGGGACACAAAAACCTACCTTGAGCCGACCCACCCCATCCAGAAATTGTCCCTTGAAATTGTGGCCGGCATGTGTGGTTTGCCAGTTTCAGATGTCGTTGTGGCAATAGATGGTTGTGGTGTCCAAGTTTTTGGTGTGCCGCTCGTCAATATGGCTCAGGGTTTTGCGAGATTTTCCAATCCGGAATCTGCACCACTCGATCTCCAGGAACCTGCAAAAATGGTGTTTAAGGCGATGACAAAGAACCAGGAACTTGTTGCGGGCATTGACAGGGTCGACACTATTGCCATGAAAGACAATCCCGATTTTGCCATCAAATCGGGTGCAGAAGGAGTCAATTGCATCTCGGCAAATAAAAAAGGCCTTGCCCTCAAGATGGAATCGGGCGAAGGCCATGAGCCATTTTATTGTGTTGTTGCTAATTGTGTCCGCCTGCTTGGTGGAAAAATCGGCGAGCTTGAGATGTTTAACAATCAACCCCTAATGAGTACAAATGGGGCCCAGTCAGGGCAAGTTGTCTGGAGAGGGCCTTTTTAGACCCTTCCCTTCGGGTTCTCCTCCGGCACTATGCTCCTGAGGAACTGCTCGTTGTTGTGTGTGTCGCTGAGCCACTTGAGTATCTTTTCAAGCGCCTCATAATTTTCGAGGTTGGAGAGGAACCTCTTGAGGCTCCATATTCTCTTTCTTTCCTCTTCGCCATAAAGCAATTCATCTCTTCTTGTTCCTGATCTCTTGACGTCTATGGCAGGGAAGAGGCCTCTTTCTGCAAGCTTTCGATCGAGGACGAGCTCCATGTTACCTGTACCCTTGAATTCTTCGTATATGACCTCGTCCATTTTTGAACCGGTTTCAACAAGGCATGTGGCCAGGATGGTCAGTGAGCCACCATTGTCAATGTTCCTTGCGGCTCCGAGGATCTTTTTTGGTCCGTGGATTGCTGACGTATCAAGTCCACCGGTGAGCGTCCTTCCAGTTGGGCTCATGACAAGGTTGTACGCCCTTGTTAGCCTTGTAATACCATCCATGAGGACAACAACATCCTTCTTCATTTCGACAAGGCGTTTTGCCCTTTCAATTGCAAGCTCGACGACCCTGATGTGGTTTTCCGGGAGCTGGTCGAAGGTTGATGATATGATCTGTGCCCTTACGGACCTTTGCATGTCTGTTACTTCCTCTGGACGCTCGTCAACAAGGAGGATCATGAGGACGGTATCGGGACTGTTAATCGAGATTGCTTTCGCAATCTTTTTGATGATGGTGGTTTTTCCAACTTTTGGTGGTGAAACTATCATGCCACGCTGGCCCTTGCCTATCGGGGAAGTCAACTCGATGAGTCTAAGTGTGGTGTCGTTTACGCCCCTGAGCTCCAGCTTTATCCTCTCATCAGGAAAAATCGGAATGAGGTTTTCAAAATGGGGTCTGTTGCGTATGTATTCGGGGTCCATCCCGTTTACCGAGTCAAGCTTTAACATTGCAGCATATTTCTCGCCGGGTTTTGTTGGGTATCTTACAGAGCCTTCTACAAAATCACCATTCCTGAGACCAAAACGCCTTATTTGTGAAGGTGCAAGGTAAATATCCTTGGGGTTTGGCACGTAGTTGAGCCTGAGGAAACCATACCCATCAGGATGTATCTCCAGAACTCCGCCGCCCTGGCCCATTGACTGGTCGCCCCTTGGCGGTGTTTCGCTTTGTGGTTCGCTCGAAAAAGTTTGGCTGTATTCAGGTTTACGATACTGCGACTGTTCGCTGGTTTTGTATGTTTGTTCCTGTGTCTTGTATTCGTATTTTTTTTCTGGCTGTTGGGTCGGCGTAAAAAGCGTTTCTTTCTTGACTTCGGTTTTTGATGCCTGTTCAGCAGCTTTTCTCATCGCTTCGAGTTCTGCTTTGGATTTTCTGCCTCTTTTTTTGCGGACTATGACTTTCTCGCCTCTTGAGACAAGAACGATCTCGTTTATAAGATCGTCTTTTTTGAAGCTCGTGTAGTTCTTGATTTTGAGGGCCTTGCAAATGTCATAAAGTTGTCTTGCAGTTTTGTCCTCAAGCTCTTCGGCTGTATATACTCTAACTAAATCTTCCATAGTCCTCCTTCATCAAGCGCCAGGTTGGCAAGTTTGTCAGCCTTGGCGTTTTTCTCACGTTTAACGTGTTTGATCTCTATTTTTGGAAACCTCATCAAGAGGTTTTTCGCAACCAGGTAATATTCGGCCAGTTCTTCTTTTTTAAGCCTGTACTGGCCGTGTATCTGTTTGACCATGAATTCAGAATCTGAATTTAATGTTATCTGTTCCTTTTCCAGTTTTAGCGCCAGAAGCATCGACAGTGCAAAAATGAGCCCGGCGTATTCAGCGGTATTGTTTGTTTTGATACCTATTTCGTGTGATTCTTCAATGACAGTGTCCCCATCCACAGTAATTACAACCCCGAACGAAGCCTTTCCTGGATTGCCTCTCGATGCCCCATCAGTAAAAACTTCCACTTTTTTCAAATCTGGGTCCTCCTGATAAAAACCATCCTTCCGCAATTGTTACAATAGTGGATTTCTTCCGGTTCCGATTTTATCGAGTCGCACAGTGTAATGGAGATTGGTTGCTGACAACCTGTACAAAGGTTGTTGATTACTTCAACCATTGCGAGGCCCATTTTTTGTTCAGCAAGCCTGTCATACTTGGTAAGAAGGGAAGGATCTATGACTTTCCGTATTGAATCTCTTTCCAGACCAAGCTCTTTGAGTTTAATCTGGCCTTTAACGGTCATATTTTTGAATTTTTGGGTTATAGTTTCCAGTTCCTGGGTTTTCTGGTCTGACATTGCCTGCAGTTTATCACAGGAAGCAGTGATTTTTTCAAAAGCTTCCATTGCCTCGAGCTGTCCTGTTTCAACTTCGTCTATGTGGGAGTTTATGGATGCAAGCCTTGTCTGTATTTCAGATATTGTTTTTGGCGAAACACCCTGCGAGAAGAGCTGGGTCTCCATTTTCTTTTTTTCGGCCAGGGCCTTGTCATATTTGAATTTCAAATCATCAAGCAGCGACGATATTTGTTTCTTCTTTGCTAGTGCCAGGGAAAGTTTCTGATTGATAACTTCCAATTCTTTTTTGCAGGCCCTTCCGTCATCAAGTGTGTCTATTTCGTTCTGGGTGGACCGGATTTGCCAATCAATCAAAGACAGTTGGACGAGTTCGGAAAATCCTTGCATGTTTTCTTGGAGTCTGGGACCAGTAGGACTCGAACCTACGACCCGCTGGTTATGAGCCAGCTGCTCTGACCGACTGAGCTATGGTCCCGTACGACCGTGCATGTCTCCTATATGATAGGTGTTTTAAAACCAGACGATGGTGTTAACCATCGAAAAACCATTAAAGCGAATAAAGCGGGGATGTCAAGACTCTCTCTTTTTAAGGGAGTCTTTCTGGGCGTTCCAAATTATCTCCCTGTTTTTTCCAGCAACGCTAAAAGTTCTTTATCTGTTAACATTCTCCATTGTCCGGACAATAATCCATCAATCTTTACGGGACCAATGGCTACTCTCCGGAGGAAACATACTTTTTTGCCAAGTGATTCTGCCATTCTTTTGATATGATGGTACTTGCCCTCGTGGATGGTCAATGTGAGCACCTCGCCGGACAGGATTGCCTTGTCGGCCCTCACCCAAACGTCTTCTGCGATCTGCACACCACTAAGAATTGCATCAACGTCTTCCCTTTCGAAGGGAGGGTTTGCCCTGACCTGATAGGTTTTTGGAAAGCTGAATTTGGGATGGGTCAGGAAATTGGCCAGTTCGCCATCGTTTGTCATTATTACGAGGCCGCTTGAATCAAAATCAAGCCTTCCGACAGGATTAAGGTGAAGGAATTTTTCCGGAAGAAAGTCCATTACAGTATTTCTTCCCTGCTCGTCACTTTTGCTTGTGATCACAAGCTTTGGTTTGTTCAGGGCAATGTAGACCTTTTCCTCGACTGGCTTTATGATTTTTCCATCAACCTTTACAATATTTTGTAAAGTGACCATTGTTCCAGGGTTTGTTTCAAGAGTCCCGTCAACAAAAACCCGACCAGCCAATATGAGCTGGTCGGCATTTCTTCTCGAACACAGGCCCGAAGACGCAATATACCTGTTCAGTCTTGTTTTGACTTGATCAGTAAGAATCGAACAGGTCTCCTTCTTTTTGGGGCTTTTCGTCTTCTTCCGGGTTTTGAGTCTTGTTCTCGCCATTATTATTAAAGTTAAACCATGGCATGGCTTCAGGAGGTTTTTGTTCTTCTTCCTGTTGTTGATCTTCTTGTTGTGTGGACTGTTCCTCTTCTTTATGGACAACCAGGTTTTCCAGCCCCTGTTTATTCGAGTATAAGACTACATCGTTTATGTAAATGCCTTTAGGCAGAACGAGGTCAACGATTGGAGATGTTGTCATGTTTTCGTGCGTTTCTTCTGGATTCTCCTCCGTTGGTTCTATTATCGGCTCTTCCATTGGCTCTGTTGGATTTTCTTCTGGCGCCTGGAGATCCCGGTCAGAATAAATGCTCTCCGAGGATTTTTCCTCAATTTCAATATCTGGAGTGTGTTCTGGATGTTCATCAATTCTGGTTGGCTCTTCCGGCCAGAATTTTGCTTTTATCTCCTCGGGTTCTGTCAGGAAGTGCTCCGATTCATCCGGTTCTTCGCATTCTTCGCATTCGTTGCACTCTTCATGACAGGTAATTTCCTCGACAGGTTGTTGCAAGACATCCTGCACATCTTCCATTTTTGGTTTGAAATTGGGTTCTATGGCGATGGGTTCTTCTTCATAACCCTGTGAACCGGCCAAAAAGCTGTCGCCAGGTTCTTTGGAATAATCAGAAAACGGTTTTGAAAAGGCAGGTATGCCTATGCCCTGTTCGGGAGATTCTGATTCAGGCTGTGAATCCCTGGATTTTGTGGAAGTGTAAGAAACCTCTTCAGGGTGTATTTCTTCAACACTCTCAGTTTCAATGGTGCCAAGCTCTCTGGCATAAATTCTTGGGTGTTCAAGTTTTTTTGGTGCAATGTGTTCATCAATTATACCACTGAGCTTTTCAACAAGTTTCTGCCCCTGAAGCAGGAGCATGCCGAGGTTTGCTTTTTGCCCGGCCATTACAAGCACAGAGAAATTCTGTTGACCCAGTGTCATCATGAAGCCGTTGTTTGACCTTATGAGGACGTACTCGGCATCACCTTTTCCAGCAAGCTCGGATGTTGCAGCGGTAAGCCCAAGGACAGATGTTGATGATGCAGCGAGGGAATCGTTTTTGTCCGGATTGTAGTCAGGGTATGCCGTTATAATGAGGCCGTCTGATGATGCTACAAGTATCTTGTCGCAATACTGAATCTTTGAAAAAGCCTCTGACAGTAGCCCGTTTATCTCACTCATAGAATTGCTTCCTTGATTCTAGCCTCAACCTTTCCCATTAAATATCTTGCTTTTCCAATGTTCCCATCGGATTTGAGGCAGACTATCTGGAAGAATGGAGTTTCACCAATTTGTGAAGTCAGGATGTGATAATTTTCTGTCGAGAAGATTGAACTGTGAAGCTTCCCTGCGTTTATTTCTCTCCCTGCCTTTGAAACCATCGAGACAATCGAGGCAAATTCGGCCCCTACCATACTCATGTCAACCGAGCTATCTTTTGCGAGGGTCGAGATTGTCAGGCCATCACTACCTGCAACGGCCGCAGCAACGAATTCGGGGAGCTCGTCCTTCAATCCTTCAAGAATTGTGTCCAGTTCCACTTTGTCCTCCTTCATATTGGTGATATCGCACATCTTATGCGATTCTTTTTTCATAGTCAAGCCCCGACCTCGTTTTGTCCTTTCATTTTATCGACGCCCTATTATAATTCTTTGGAATATGTCAAGCATTGCATCAACATTTGTTTCTAGTGGTTTTGCCAGGTCTATCCTCAGGGCAAGCTATCCTCTTTCAAAGCTTGCCATCGACAGCATTGGCGGAAGAAGAAAACCGAAAGGACTCCAGAAAGCTTATGTCTGGGCTTTCTCGGCGATCATGAGGTCCTACATGGCCTCCCTTGGAGTGTCATGGAGTGAAGTAAAGAAAACTCTTTCCGATCCAGGGATTGCACGTTGCTTCGATCTTGTTGTAAAAAGCGTCATCGAATATGGCCTCAAAAAACCGATTGTTCTTTCTGCGCCATTTTCGGTGGTCTACAATCTGACAAACAAGTGCAACTTGAGGTGCGTCCACTGCTTCCAGAGCGCAGACTCCTCGCTTGGCGACCTTATGACAAAAGAGCAAAAATTCTCCATTATCAAGCAGATGGCCGATCTTGGAACAGCGGCCATAACATTCTCCGGTGGAGAGCCGCTCCTCTCGCCAGATTTCTGGGACTGTGTCAGATATGCCACAGAAAACAGAATCTACTGCTCAATAGACACAAATGGCACCCTTATTGATGACAGCGTTGCTGAAAAGCTCTTCAAAGCAGGTTTAAGGTCTGCCCAAGTCTCGATTGATTCACCATTCCCTGAAAAGCACGATGAATTCAGGTGCATGAAGGGCGCATTCGACCTTTCCATGCGAGGCGTGAAGGCGATGAAGAAAGCAGGGCTCTTTGTTTCAATGGGCGTGACCCTCACCTCAAACAATATTGGGCTCATAGATGATTTTGTTGCGCTAGCAAAAAAGCACTCTTTCAACAGGATTGTTTTCTACCATCTCATACCCGTTGGAAGGGGTGAAGAGATATCAGACCTCGATCTTACGCCAAAAGCCCGCGCCGAGGCCATGGAAAAACTGGCCAGAATGCAGGACCCGGACATCGAGATAATGTCTGAAACACCCCACTATGCAACTGAGACATCCATGATTGGCGGGGACTGCCAGCAAAAACTTCCTGCCTCAAACTGTTTCCCGATAACGGCATTCTTTGACATGGGGCCTTCCAGAAAATTCTTCAGGGCGTTCAAGGACATCCTTGGGGGCTGCCCTGCGGGAAGGCTCTACTGCAACATACAGCCAAACGGCGACTTGACCCCATGCATGTTCTCGCCATTTGATCCGGTGGTTGGAAATCTCACAAGACAGAGCTTCAAGGAGGCCTGGAAGGGCTTTAATGTCATGTGGGACAGGACAAAGCTGACCGGTTTTTGTGGCGAATGCGCACATTCCATAGATTGCGGGGGATGCAGAGCAAGGGCAGTTGCAAAAGGAAACTTGATGGGGCCAGATTATGGTTGCTTCACGGCCCGATACTTCTCGGAGGCAAGGCGTGGACATAGAAAAGATAAAGCAGGAAGCGTTAAATCTCGTTGAGCAGTCAAAAAGCTCCAAAGAGCTTGAAGATATAAGGGTAAGGTTCCTTGGCAGAAAGGGCGAGCTGACCTCACTCCTCAGGGAGCTTGGCAACCTCTCTCCAGAAGAAAGAAAATCTGCCGGCGCAAACCTCAACAGCGCCAAGGAAGAGATCGAAGCAAAAATTGAATCCAGACTCTCCGACATATCAAGAAAAGAGATGCAGGAGAAGCTTTTTGCAGAAAAGATAGACATTACAATGCCAGGCAGGCCCGTAATGAAGGGCGCCATGCACCCCCTGTCCATTGTTGCCGAAGACATAACCGAAGTGTTCCACAAACTTGGTTTTGTCGTGAGGCAGGGGCCAATAATCGAATCTGACTGGTACAATTTTGAGGCCCTGAACATTCCGCAATGGCACCCGGCAAGGGCCATGCAGGACACATTCTATATTGAAGGCAACAGGCTCCTGAGGACCCACACCTCACCTGTCCAGATAAGGACAATGGAGAGCGAAAAACCGCCAATAAGGATGATTGCCATGGGGCTCTGTCATCGCAGGGACGCAACGGATGCCTCCCACTCGCCATTTTTTCATCAGGTCGAGGGTCTGATGATTGACCGTCACATCTCTTTTTCTGATCTCGCAGGGATATTGTCTATCATCCTTTCAAACGTTTTTGGTGGCAACGTAAAGGTAAAATTCCTTCCATCGTTTTTCCCGTTCGTCGAACCTGGCGCAGAGACTCTGGCTTCGTGCCCATTCTGTGATGGAAAGGGGTGCAGGGTCTGCCAGAACAGTGGCTGGATTGAAATGGGCGGATCCGGAATGGTGAACCCGAAGGTACTGAAAAATGTTGGCTACGATCCGGAAGAATATCAGGGCTTCGCTTTTGGCTGGGGAATCGAGAGGATAGCAATGCTGAAATTTGGCATCAGCGACATAAGGGACTTCACCACAAATGACCTCAGGTTCCTTTCCCAGTTCGGAGGTGTCAGATGAAACTCTCGTATCGCTATCTGAAAAGTGTTGTTCCGTGGGACATCGACCTGGAAACCATCCAGGAAGGTTTCAAAATATTGGGCCTTGAAGTCGAGGACCTTCAAAAAAGAGACAGGGTCAGGGGCTCGGTTTTTGGAAAAATAACTGAAATAAGGCAGGCAACAGAAAAACTGCACATAGCAAAAATTGAGATTGCTCCAGGAAAAACCATCGAGGTTGTGATCAACTCTGATAGGGTGAAACCAGGCCAGATTTATCCGGTCGCAATCCATGGAACGCGCATTGGCGATGTTACAGTCGAGCCAAGAAACATAAGGGGATTCGCTTCAGAAGGGGCAATCCTTTCCGCCCAGGATTTTGGCGTTGATCCAGAAATCCTTCCACAGGCAGAGAGGGAAGGCCCGTGGCAGATGCCCGATGATACTCCGCTGTTTACAGACCCGGCAGAATCATTCTGGCTCTCAGACTCGATACTGGACATCAAGATAACGCCAAATCATCCGGAATGGCTGTCGCTCCGCGGGCTCCTTCACGAGGTTGCCGCAATCCTTTGGAGGAAAACCGGCAAGATACATGAAGTCCCATCGCTTGAGACATCAAAAAATATCTCTGCTGAAAACACCTGCTTGGAATTTAGAGTTGACATAGAAGATTATGAGGATTGCCAGAGATACATCGGAATGCTTGCAAATGTAAGCGTTGCGCCCTCAGGATTTGAGACCAGAAGAAAATTACTGGCTTCAGGCACAAGGCCAATAAACAATGTTGTCGATGCCTCCAATCTTTCCATGTATGAGGACGGACAGCCAACCCACGCCTTTGATGCAGACAAAATAAAGAGTGGCGTGGTAAGGGTCGCAAGAACAAAAGCACCAATGAAATTCAAAACCCTTGATGACAAGGAACGCGACCTTCCGGTTGGCACCCTTATGATCTGGGACGGCGAGAAACCGGTTGGGATAGCCGGCATCATGGGTGGACAGGACTCGGAAGTCACTTCTGCAACAAAAAGGATTTTCCTCGAATCTGCGAACTTCAACCCTCTTCTTATAGCCAAATCCAGCTCGATCCTTGGAATAAGGAGCGAGGCTTCAACAAGGTTCGAGAAGGGCGCAGATGTGGAGGTCGCCGAGGACACCGCCTGGAAAGTCATCTCGATGATTGGAACAAGCGGATGTGCCCCAGTGGAAAGCTACAACAAAAAAGAAAGGCGCCAGGTCCAGGTAAGGGTCAAGAGAATGAAAAAGATACTGGGTTTTGATCTTGATTCGGAGAAAATAAAAGAAGGCCTTGGCACCCTTGGAATTGACATCAAGGTTGGAGATCCTCTATTGGCCACTATCCCGGGGTTCAGGGACAATGACCTCAGGGACGAAATCGACCTTATCGAGGAAGCAATAAGAGTCATAGGATATGACACAATCCCCACCACTTTTCCAATAATCGAGGAGAAGATAGTCACCGAAACCCCGATTTTCCTTCTTGAGAGAAGGCTCAAAAAAATCTTGTCCGGAATGGGCCTTTACGAGTGCGTCTCAAAACCAATGACCTGCGAGGACGAGCTCAAATTGATGAAGCTCGAAACGCTTGTCCCAAACGCCCCGAAGGTCCTCAATCCGATGACAACAGATTCAACAATCATGAGGCCTGTTTGCGAGTTGGGTGTTCTTGCGGCATCTTCATACAACGCCAGACAGGGCAATTCTACCATGGCGCTATTTGAGGTGGGTTCACAGTTTGGACCTGAATGCCGCAGGCTGGTCATGATTATGACCGGCAAAAGGCCTTCCGGATGGGACTCCCAGCTCAAAGCCAAAGAAACCGAAGGCAAGAAAGACAATATCGAGAATTATGACTTTTTTGACCTGAAAGGCTCACTTGAGGCGCTGTTTGATCTGCTTTGCGTTTGTGGTGTCTCGTACAGACCTTTAAATAAACCCCACCCCCACTTGCACCAGTACAGGCAAGCTGAAATAGCAATCTCTGGCAACCCAATAGGCTATATCGGCCAGCTTGACCCGGAAGTAAACGAGAGACTGCAGGTTGCAACTCCCATAACAATTGCGAACATAAACATAGAAAACCTTCTTCCACACGTTCCGGAAGTGATTGTTGCAAAACCTGTTCCGAGGTTTCCAATGGTCCTGAGGGACATAGCGGTTCTTGCACCGGAAACAGTCCCTTGCTCCCAGATCGAATCAACAATCAAAGACCACGCCGGCAACAATCTTTCATCGATAAGGCTTTTTGACCAGTTTGTTGGCGGATTTGCAAGAGAGGGCAAGCGTTCGCTGGCATTCTCGCTGTCTTTCTATGATCCCGAAGGGACGCTCCTTGGCAGCCAGATTGACGCTATAATCGAGAAAATTGATCTGGCCCTAGAAAAAATTGGTGCTTCTGTCAGAAAGGCATGAACTCTTGGGAGCTTGCGGAAAAGCTCAATTTTTTGGCAAGGCTTGCAAGATACACAAATACTGGTATTGGCTCGAACCAGTTTCTTGATGCCTCGACAACAATCAGACACCTGGACGTCGATGAAGTCGAACTCCAAATGGTCGGTTTCCTTTTGGCGCAAGGGTTGCTTTCTGAAACAACAGCTTCTGCAATTTCAGAGATGATAAAGACTGGCAGTTCAAGTCTTGAGCAGGCATTGCTGAAAAAAACTCCAAAAGGCGTGCAGAGTCTTCTGCAGATTTCAGGCCTTAGTATCTCAAATATCGCAAGACTCTATGAGGATTGTGGAATAGAAACACTTGAGGAGCTCAGAAAAGCATCAAGAGGTGGTCTGCTTTCCTCAAGAAAAGGTTTTGGTGAGAGATTTTCAAAACAAGTAGAGGGAATGGTGACGCAGACCCTCTCCGGAAGGAGGACCCTCCCGCTTTCAAACGCAATACATCTGGCAAATCTTCTGCAAAGAAAAGTAAAACATTTTGAAGAGGCGTCAAAAGTATTTGTTGCTGGCGACATAAGGCGGGGTAGGGAGCTGATAGAAAAAATTGATCTGCTTGTTGTCGTTTCCAAGCCAACCGTAAAAACAGCACAAGAGATATCAAAATATCTGGAATTTGGTGAGTGCATCATTACAAAATATGGCTGCGAAGGCCAGGTTTCAGGTGTCCAGGTGAGAGTACATCTGTGCAGACAAGAGTATACTGGCTCTGCAATGTGCCTTGCCACTGGCCCCGGCGACCACTACCAGAAGCTCTGCTCGAGGACAGCATTCAAAAACAGATCAGTTGCTGGTTTTTTGCTTGTAAAAGGTGACGAAGAATCTTTCTACAAACAGCTTGGTTTGCCATACATTCCGCCAGAAATACGCGAATGGCCGGACTGCATAGAGCTTTCCGAAGGCAAACTCGGCTGGGACATCGTTGAAGAAGATGACATCCTGGGCGATCTTCACGCACATACGCCATGGAGTGATGGCAGATCAAGGCTTTCGGAGCTTGTAAGACAGGCAGAGCAGATGGGTCTTGAATACTTAACAGTCACTGATCACGCTCAAGGAATATCTGTAACAAAAGGACTTTCAGCGCAAGACCTTGAGGCTCAGACAGACAAAATAAGAAAAATGAACGCTTTCAAAGGAACGGTAAAGATAGTTCCCGGCATTGAATATAACATTGATGCCGATGGCCATGTCGATTTCCAGACAAGGCAAAAAATCATGAGGATTGGAGCACTACACTCCGGGCTCGGTGACGATCCATCCATCCTGGAAAACCGCTATTTGAGGGCAATAAGCTCTGGTGCAATTGATATCGTGGCGCACCCGACGCTCCGGAGACTCCTTGTCAGGCCACCTATAGAAATAGACTGGGACATGATTTTTTCGGAATGTTCAAAAGCAGGTGTTGCAGTGGAGCTGAATTATGCTCCTGACAAGCTTGATCCTCCCTGGCAGGTGGCAAGGATTGCCATGAAACATGGGTGCATGTTTGCGCTTGGAAGTGATGCCCATTATGCATTGCACCTGAAAGAACTGCCTTCAGGGGTGAAGCTTGCGCGAAGGGCTGGCGTTTCCCGGGAAAATTTGTTAAACTGCAAATCATATGAACAGGTCCGCGAGCTCTGCTGGAGGGGTCAGTGAACGATCATGCCCTTAGGGTGCTTGAGTTTGAGAAAATAAAAGAGAAACTCACCGAATTTGCGCACACCCAGGGTGGCAGGGATCTTGTTTTTGTCATGCTTCCCACAAATTCGGCTGAAGAAGTTGCTAGATTGCAGAGGGAAACATCCCAGTGCAAGAATCAACTACTGCGATATGGCCCATTGCCGTTCATTGACGCAAAATCGATAACCGACTATATCAAATCATGTGTCATCGGCTCACCGCTCTCGCCAGAGGAATTGCTTGAGGTATTGAAAACCCTCAGGTGCTCAAGGTCTGTGAAATCATCGCTGGAGGGTTCAAGGGAGGACATTCCTGATGTCTGGGTGGTTGCCTCAAGAATAAAAACACAACAGGCAATTGAACAGATGATTGCAAAGACGGTTGATGAGCACGGAGAAGTCCTTGATTCTGCCTCGGAAAGGCTTGCTTCGATAAGGGTCCAGATGAGGCTGGTACACACAAAGATACAGTCCAAGCTCGGGGAGATAATGAGATCGTCTTCATACTCCAAGATGATACAGGACCCGATAATCACAATCCGTGACGACAGGTATGTAATCCCGCTCAAAAGCGAATACAAGAACCACTTCCCATGCATAGTCCATGATTCTTCCGCATCAGGGCAAACACTCTATGTGGAGCCTCTTTCTGTTATCCCGCTAAACAATGACCTCAGAAACCTTCGCCTCAGGGAGCGCGAGGAAATTGCAGAAATATTGCGGAGAATATCTGATGAAATATCCATGAGGTCCGAAGACATGGAAGTGATCGATGAGGCGCTTTCCGGTCTGGACTTCATGTTCGCGAGGGCAGAATTATCAATAAGATGGAACTGCACCGAGCCGGCCATGGAAGATGGCCACAGGCTAAACATCAGGGGTGGGAGGCATCCTCTGATAAGCGAACCAATACCAATCGACATAAGAATTGGCTCTGACTTCAAAATGATCATACTCACCGGGCCAAACACTGGAGGAAAAACAGCTTCGCTGAAGACTGTCGGTCTTTTTGTGGTCATGGCACAGTGTGGCCTTCACCTCCCATGCGAAGATGGTACAGAGATGGGCATCCTTGATGATGTCCTTCTTGATATTGGTGATGAACAAAGCCTTACTCAAAACCTTTCAACATTCTCCTCACATCTGAAAAACATATCGCTGATAATTGGGGATGCCTCATCCTCCAAGCTTGTCCTGCTGGACGAACTCGGCGCTGGAACTGACCCAACAGAAGGTGCCTCTCTTGCCTATGCAATTGCCGAGCATTTTTATGCCGTTGGCTGTCCAACAATTATTACGACGCACATCGGCGAGATGAAGGGTTTTGCATACAACAATATAAACGCTGTAAATGCCTCGGTTGGATTTGACCATGAGACCCTCATGCCAACCTACAAAATCCATATAGGTACACCAGGTTCTTCTCATGCCTTTGAAATAGCCGAGAGGACGGGCCTCCCCGATTTGGTCATATCAAGAGCAAGGGCGCTCATGAGGCCGGAGGACAAAAACAGCGCAGACATAATTTCAAAAATGGCCGAAGACGCCAAGATGATAATGGAAGAAAGGGAGCAGGTCAGCAAGGCTAGGATGGAAGCCGAGGAGCTCCTGAGAAAGCGCGAAGTAGAACTTGTTGAGATAGAACAAAACCGCAAATCAATGCTTGACCGCGAGCTCCTGAAAGCCAGGAAATTTTTTGGCGAAAAGCTTGCCGAAGCTGACGAGATAGTCAAAAGACTTGCCAAAGCCTCGAGACAAAACAAGGAGACAGACACTCTCCAGAAGCGCCTCCAGGAGATCCACGAAGAGGTCGCAAAAGCAGAGGAAGAACAGCCAAGCACAACTCCTGTCGATGTTGAAGGCATAAAAGCAGGGGACATCGTTTATGTCCCAAGGTTCAAATCGCAGGGTGTTGTAATGGACGTTTATCCTGAAAAGGGCAAGGTTCTTGTCCAAGTTGGAACGGCAAGGGTGCAATTACCGGCAAGCAGCGTAGAGCTGGTGAATGAACCCGTGGAAGGAGAAGAAATCGGAAAACCGGAGGTAAGACCGGAAGTCCAATCAGTGCCGATAAAATTGGAACTCTTTGGCATGCCCATAGAAGATGCGCTGGTAAAACTTGAGAGGTATCTTGACAGCGCCTATTCCGCTGGTATGCCATTCGTATATATCGTTCATGGCAGGGGTTCTGGGGTCCTGAGAAAGGCCATCCAAGACTATCTGCCGCACTGCCCGCGTGTTGACAGGTTCAACCTCGCCCAGCCAGACGAGGGTGGTGATGCTGTAACAATTGTTTTTCTAAAGTGAGGTGTAGATGGAACTTGCAGGCAACATCAAAGATTTTTCAGTCATAGAAATATGCCAGTTTATTTGGATTTCAAAACGAACCGGCAAGCTCCAGCTTTTTCTGGAGCAGTCCGGAAGAAGGTTTGAAGCATCAGTTTTTTTTATGAATGGCGGCATAACAGCCGCTTTTGCGGACAACCAGAACGGCAAGGAGGCCTTTTTCGCGATATGCGAGGCGGAAAACGGCAGCTTCAGGTTCATAAGTGATGAAAACAGTCCTGAAACAAACATCATTGTTTCAATGGACCAGCTACTACTGGAGGCCTCTGGAAGAATAAAACTTTACGAGACCCTGAGGCGTGAAATTCCCTCCACCAACATCATTTATTCACTTTCGTTGGAGTTCGAAACCTATGATCTCGTTTTTGATTCAAAGCAGTGGCAGGTGATCGGGCTCATAGATGGCGAGAAATCCCTGGGCGACATCAGCAAAGACCTTGGTTGGCCAGAATTTGATGCAATCAGAATTTTTTATTCACTTTTGCAGGTTGGAGTCATAAGAAGGGCTGCGGTCAAACAAAGAACAGACACGGTTCAGCCAAAACCAAACGATCCAAAATCCAAACCATCATTCATATCAAAAATTATTGATTATCTCAGGAAACTATGAAAAGAATCAAAATACTTGTGACCGGGCCGTTCTCATCCGGCAAAACAAGTTTAATTAAATCGGTTTCTGAAATACCTGTTGTTTCAACAGAGAAGGCAGTAACAGACGAAACAAGGGTTATAAAAAACCAGACAACAGTCGCACTTGATTTTGGAAGGCTGACAATTGATGATGATCTTGTGCTTTATATCTTTGGAACACCAGGGCAGGAGAGATTTTCATACATGTGGGATGTCCTTTCCGTCGGGGCCGTAGGTATGGTGCTGATTGTTGATTCTGCAGATTACAAGTCAATTATAGAAGCAAGGCGTTATCTTTCATTCTTTTTGCCAAAACTCCAGATACCGTGTGTTGTTGCGGCAAACAAACAAGATGTCACAGGTTCCCTAAACCCGGAGCAGGTCGGGCAGATGCTCGGAATTGATGACAGTGTTGAGGTTGTATCATGTGTTGCCAAGGACAAGAAATCTGTAAAAAATGTTTTGATAAAATTATTTGAGCTGGTTGAAAGAACAGGACTGGCGCAGGAAGATCAGGATGCCATCGTATAGAAAATATCTCGAATCAAATGATTATGAAAATATTGTCAAAGCCTATCGAAACCCAGACCCAGCAAGAACCTCGGACAGAGATGCAGAGCTGTACTGCAAAGCACTGAGAAAGACTGGAAAGGAAAAACAAGCCACAGCTTTTCTTGAAAAGGTGGTTGACCGTGGTGGTTGCAACTATCCGCGTTCGGTGAGATTGCTGGCCAGAATCTACAGTGTTTCTGGTGAATACCAGAAGGCCATTGACCTGCTACAAAAAACCTTTGACCAGAGACCAACGCAGTACTGGTATTACCTTTCAATGGGCGATGTTTATTACTACCATAAAAAGGACCTTGAGGCCGCCTTTCAGGTGTATGTGAAAGGGATGGACATTGGCAAGGAGCACCTCAGGAGAGACATACTCTCAATTTACAGGTACCTTTTAAAAAGGATTTCGCATTGCCTTTTTGAGCTTGGTCGTTTCAAGGATGTAATCTGGTATTTCGAGGAGTTCAAAAGACTCGAACCATCAAATTTCTATGAGACCGACTTTGTTCTGCTTGGCCAATGCTACGAAAAAACTGGCCAGAAAGAAAAAGCCCTGGAAATCTGGAAAGAGGGTACCAGGAGAAGAAAAGGCAGAAAATGTCTAAAAGAGATCGAGAGGGTGTTTCCGGATGAGGCAAAAATGATAATCCTGAAACCGCCTCTTCCGTCAAAACCTGGCTCGGTAAAGATACCCGTAAAAACAAAAATCATCACCGAGGAAGATGATGCAGCACAAGTTATTATAGAATCAATAAAAGGCATTGCCCAAAAAGGTGACATAGTAACATTTGCTTCTGCTGTGGCTGCAATAACACAGGCAAGGATCTACTCTGCGGAAACAATCCAACCCACAAGGATCGCGAGGATGCTTTCTGGTTTCGTAACAGCTTCATCAAAAAATTCTTTTGCCACAACTTCGCCCCTTGCAAATCCGCTCTCCTTCCAGGTGGCAATTGAAATAGCAGGACTCCTAAAAATACTTTTTGCAACGTTCTGCGGCGCTTTGGGTAAATTGATTGGCAAAAAGGGCTGGTTTTATATGGTGGCAGGACCCGAGGTCGCAATGATAGATGACATGCCGGCATCAATGGCACCCTACGATTATTTTGTCATACCAGGGCCATACAACAGCGACAAGCTTGCCCAGATAATAAAGGAAAAAACTGGTTTTGAGGCCGCAATCATTGATGCCAACGACATGGGAATAGCCTGGGCGGTTGGCGCCTCTGACGGCGTAGACAAGAAAGAGCTTGAGCAATTCATGGCCGATAATCCCGCTGGCAACGAGGATGACCAGACTCCAATAATTATTATCAGGAAAGCGGCCGCTACTGGACAAAAGGAGGACTGATGTTTGATCTGATTGGAAAAACATTGTCTTTGAGCAATGGTTTCTGCGAAATAAGGATTTCTGACAAGACGAGCCGCGGCGTGGCAATAAAAAACGGCCTGCTTGAAACATCCAGCTCCAAAAGGAGCATTGGGGCAGGCATAAGAGTGCTCAGGAACGGCGCATGGGGCTTTGCTTCAACATCTGACCTCGATCCGGATTCTCTTGCCAAGGCCCTGAAAGATGCCGAGATAGCAGCTATTACAATTGGCTCGCAATCACAAAAGAAAGTGCCAGTGCTATCCCCAAAGAGGCTGGCCAAAAAAGACTACAAATACAAAACAAAAAGAGACCTCGAAGACATCCCGTTTGAAGAAAAAATAGCCTTGGCCATAAGGATCGAGTCGCTGATCCGGAAAAGCTCTCAGTTTATCGTTACTGCTACGACTTATTACTCCGAAACAACAGAAAGCAAATGGGTAATGACAAATGACGGGGCAAAGTGCCACAGCAGGCTTTCAAAGCCTGATTTTTACTGCATCGCTGTTGCCTCAAAAGATAGCCAGATGCAAAGCTCGTTTGAATCCAGTGGCGTCGTTGGCGGCTTTGATGAACTCTTTGATTCCAGGACGCCAGAGCAGATGGCCGAAAAAGCTGCCAGGATAGCCGTTGACAAACTAGATGCACCTTATGTGGAAGGCGGGATGCACGACGTTGTTCTAAAACCGGGCATGGTTGGCATCCTTGCGCATGAGGCAATAGGGCACACGGTCGAGGCGGATTTTGTATTGTCAGGGTCGATAACGGCAGGCAAGATTGGCCAGAAAATAGCTTCAGACTTAATCACGATGGTTGATGACGGGCCAAATTTGATGAAGATTGGCAATCCTGCAGGCTACATCGAGGTTGACGATGAGGGTGTAGAGGCCGGGGGAACGGTCATCATAAAAGACGGCATTTTGTCTTCATATCTCCACAGCAGGGAAACCGCCGAGTTGTTCGGTGTAGAACCCACTGGCAATGCAAGGGCATGGGGCTACACCGATGTCCCGATAATACGAATGAGAAACACCTACATAAAACCTGGCAAAAACAGTTTTGATGAGATCATTGGCTCGGTAGACAAGGGCTACCTTCTGGTCAACCCTGAAAACGGCGAAGCAGACGCAAACGCAGAATTCATGTTCGGATGCGGTGAGGCCTACGAAATAGCCAAAGGAAAGGTCGGCAGGCTTGTGAAGAACGTTACCATCTCCGGCCAGGCTTTTGATGTTTTGAAAAGTGTGGACATGGTCGGAAACGACTTTGAGTTTGCAATGGGTTCCGGTGCTTGTGGGAAAATACAGCCTGCCAAAGTCGATGGCGGCGGGCCCTCGATCAAATGCAAGGCAATGCTTGGAGGCAGATGATGGACACGAAAGAAATAGCAGAACGCACGCTTGGAATGTGCAAAAAAGCCGGTGCGCAAAATGCCGAGGTGGCCGTTTCCCACAGCAAAAATGTCTCTGTCAGTGCCCAGGACAACGAGATACACGTCGCGACTTCGGACAAAGGCAGCTGGCTTGGCGTAAGGGTCATCAATTCCCATTCACAGGGCTTTTCATGCGTAAATTCCTTCGAAGACTCAAAAGTGCAGATG
>Ga0208197_1000916_pt1 | contig 33238 bp, 26 predicted proteins | sample AD_JPNNA4_MetaG_FD_184444 | JGI IMG/M metagenome (GOLD analysis project Ga0208197, IMG submission 184444) | Active sludge microbial communities of municipal wastewater-treating anaerobic digesters from Japan - AD_JPNNA4_MetaG (SPAdes) (version 2) | ecosystem: Engineered > Bioreactor > Anaerobic...
TTCACGCCCGACCTCAAGGGCCTCTACTACACCGACTCGCCCACGCGCAACATCTATCGCTTCGACTACGACCGTGCGACCGGCGCCATCACCAACCAGCGCGTCTTCGTGCAGACGCCCAACGGCGAAGGTGTCCCCGACGGAATGACGGTGGACGCGGAGGGTTGCGTCTGGTCGGCGCGGTGGGATGGCGGCGTACTGGTCCGCTACACGGCTGACGGTGTCGAAGAACGGCGCATCGCCTTCCCCGCCCGGAAGGTGTCCAGCGTCACCTTCGGCGGGCCGGATTACACCGACATCTACGTGACCACGGCGGGCGGCGACCAGAAAGCGCGCGAGGGCAAAGGTGCAGGTGCGCTGTTCCGCCTGCGATTAGGCATCCAGGGCAGGCCGGAGTTTCGCTCGAAAATTAGCTAAATGACAACGAGGTGCCAGCTATGAAAATCCTGATGATTGCTTCCGAATGTGTACCGTTTGCCAAGACCGGCGGGTTAGCCGACGTGGTAGGAGCGCTGCCCATTGCACTGCGCGCGCTCGGTCAAGAAACCATTGTGGTGATGCCCAAATACGGCAGTATTGACGTCCATAAACACCGGATCACCCCATTCTTCAACTCAATGTGCGTGTGGATGGGCAACACCGAGGAATGGTGCGCCGTCCGCACCACGACGATGGACGGCATCCCCGTATACTTCATCGAATCGGACAAATACTTTGCCCGCCCCGGTCTATACCACGACGAGAATTTCAACGACTACGGTGACAATCCGCGCCGCTTCGCTTTCCTTACGCGGGCCGGGCTGCAATTGGCGCGCGATATGGGTTTCGCGCCGGACATTGTTCACGTCCACGACTGGCAGACGGCCCTGGCGGCGGCTTATCTCAAAGTGTGGCACTGGAACGATCCGGTACTCGGCAAAGCCGCAAGCGTGCTCACCATTCACAACGTCGGCTACCAGGGCAAGTACGGCAAAGAACACTACGACTACATCGGGCTGCAATGGGGCAACTTCACGCCGGATAAGCTCGAAGATCACGGGAGTGTCAATTTCTTGAAAGGCGGGATCGTCTACGCCGACCTCGTCACGACCGTCAGCCCAACCTACGCAAACGAGACCCGCATGCCCGAATATGCCCACGGGATGGCCCCCTACCTCAACAACAAAGGCGTCAACTATATCGGCATCCTCAACGGCGTTGACTACACGCAATGGAACCCCGCGACAGACAAGCTCATCCCGGCGCAGTATTCTGCAGAAGACCTGAGCGGCAAGGCGGTGTGCAAACGCGAGCTACAAAAGCGTTTTCTATTGAATGTAGATCCCGCGATCCCGATTATCGGCGTGGTCAGCCGGTTTGCAGATCAAAAGGGGCTGGATTTGCTGGCGGGCAGCATCGAGGCCATCGTCAACAGCATGCACGTACAATTCGTGATCCTGGGATCAGGCGACAAGCGGCTAGAAGCCTTCTACGGGGAACTGCCGGCGCGCTATCCCGGACGCATCGGCAGCTACATCGGCTACGATAACACCCTGGCGCACTGGATTGAGGCCGGTGCGGACTTCTTCATCATGCCGTCGCGCTACGAACCGTGTGGCCTCAACCAGATTTACTCTCTCAAATACGGCACATTGCCCATCGTGCGCAACACCGGCGGCCTGGCAGACACCGTCGAGCAATACGACGAGGCCACCGGTGAAGGCACCGGCTTCAAATTCTGGGAACCGAGTGCCCACGCCATCTACTACACCGTCGGTTGGGCCGTGAGCACCTATTATGACCGCCGGCATCACATCGCTAAGATGATTCAGAAGGCAATGGCGCAGAATTTTTCGTGGGATGAGAGCGCCAGGGCGTACCTCGAAGCCTACGAGCGGGCCATCAGGAACAAACAGCAAGGGTAACTTACAGTCCCCGCGCCGCCATATCCGCCAATGCGCGCTCGTACACCTCGAAATGCTCGCCTTCGGCCTCGTCGGGATCCACGTACTTCAGCCACATGGCCTGATCGGGGCGGTCGCCGGAGAGCACGCGGCGGCTCTGCCGCAGGAAGCTGCTGGTATCGTGCCATTTGACCTCGTTCTCCTGAAGCAGGATGAACTCGCCGGCGTACTTTGCCACAAAGTCGCGCTGATGATCGCGGTAATAGAGCGCCTGCTCGCAGGTGGTACGCCGCCAGGAAATGACCCGCGCCACATCGTCGGTCATCGCCGCGAAAAAGATGCCCGGCGACTGTGGTGATACCTCAGAGGTCCAGTCTATCTCAGCGAGATCCACCGTCCCAAAGCCGCCCTCCGCTGCGACAAGCAAAGCGTTGCGGTCGCGGTGGAAGGGTGGGGTGAGCCAGTCAGCCTGCGGATCGTGCCCCATCAAGTACGCGCCGACGGCATCCGTGGCGACGGGGTGATCGCCGGCGATCAGCGCATTGACGACAACCGGCGCTTCCTGCCCCGTCGCACTCCACTCACCGCCGGTTTGAGCGATGAGGGCGTCAATGATATTCAGGGCGGGGTTGAAAAGGCGTCCAATGTCGGCGAGCATATAGGGCATGCGCACCAGATGGTGATAGTAGTGACGTGAACGGCCTTCCGGCTCGCGCATCGGCATCAGGCCGAAGAGGTTCTTCAGCGTGAGCGTGATGCCCATAAAGGCGTGGTTCTTCATCCGCTGAACATCTACCAGCGCGTCGGCCTCCATCACGGCACGCGGTAGGACGTACTGCCTGAACATCTGCCCACCGCCGGGAACCTGGTACACACCAAATGGCGGGATGTCGGCGTTCACGTAGGGGACGCCGAACTCGCGCATGATCGGCGCCAGGTGAGTGGAATCCACGGGACCGGGAGTGTCCTCGTGGTGGAAGACCGAGGTATCCACATAGAACAACTCGGCTTGGGTTTCCTCGCGCAACAGACGTACCACGGCCCGTGCGACTTGATCGCTGACGAGCTGCTGGCGCATCCCTTCAAAGTATGGCGTGCGGGCCGGGGCGTAATCCTGGTTGAACTTGATCCCGATGCGTTTCGCTGCCCTGAGCTTATCCCACGCCCGCGTCAGTGGCTCAGTTGCCCGTTTGAGGGTCTCATAAACGGTCTCATCATCCGCCCGATGATCACAATGTAACGCGCGAACACAGTATTGTTTTGGGAGAGTATGCATAGCTTGCTCCTTAAAAAGGGATCAGGGATTGGGGATCGGGGACTCCAGATTTCGCACGTGTTGCAAGGCTTTCTCATAGACTTCGTAATGCTCCTGCTCGCGTTCTTCGGGGTCCACGTATTTGAAGAACATCGCATGGTCGGGATGGGCGCCGGAAAGTTGACGGCGGCTGACGCGCAGCATGCCGTCCCGATTGTGCCACTTCACCTCACCGTCTTGCAGCAAGATGAATTCACCGGCATACCGGTCGGTGAAGTCGCGCATGTGGTCGCGGTAGCAGAGGGCCTGCTCACACATCGTCCGCCGCCAGGTGACGATGGTGCGCAGGTCGTCGCCCTTTTGGGCGAAAAAGGTGCCTTCTGGCTGCGGCGTCACTTCAGAGATGAAGTCAATCTCATCCAAATTGACCGTCCCGAATCCACTTTCTGCCGCGACGCGCAAAGCATTGCGGTCACGGTGGAAGGGTTCGGTGAGCCAGTCGGCTTGCGGATTGTGGCCCATCAAGTGCGCCACGCAAGCATCGGTAGCAATGACGTGATCGCCGGCGATGAGGGCATTCACAATGCGTCCGATGTCGGGTTCGCGCCCCCACTCCGAGCTGGCCTGGCCTACCAGCGCATCCACGATGTTGAGCGCCGGCTTGAAAATGCGTCCGATGTCTGTGAGCATATAAGGCATGCGCACCAGATGATGGTAGTAGTGACGCGGACGGCCCGGCATCGCCGTCGGCATCAGGCCGAAGAGGTTCTTGAGGCAGGCAGTGACGCCCATGTAGGCATGATTCTTCATCTTCGCCACCGACACGACGGCATCGGCCTCGATGACATCCCGCATCACCCCATACTGCTCGAACATCTGTCCGCCGCCCGGGACACCGACGACGACATAAGGCGGCTGGGTGCCGTCAATGTAGGGGACATCGAACTCCTGCAAAATCGCCGCCAGCGTCGTCGTATCGGCGACGGTTTTGGCGTTTTCCTGGTACATCACATAGAAACTGGCGTCAACGCAAACCAGCTCGGCGGAGGTCTCTTCGCGCAACAAGCGCAACACCGCGCGCGCCACGCTGTCGCTCACCAGTTGGCGGCGCTGCCCCTCGAAATAAACCACGTGACTGAGCACCCAGTCCTGGTTGAATTTGATCGCAATGCGTTTTGCCGCTTTCAGTTTGGCCCAGGAACGCTCTAGCGGTTGTGTAGCCCGCCGTAGCGCGTTGTAGACGGTTTCATCATCGGCTTTGTGGTCACAGTATACGGCGCGGACTTTGTAATCAGTTTTCTCGTTCACCCTTATTCCTCCAAAATCACAACTGTTAATGTAGAGCAAACCGTCAGACACGCAAGCTAACAGCTTGCGCTACAATTCCGTTCGATTTTCGACAACAATCACACCGCACGCAAGCTAACAGCCTGCGCTACAATTCCGTTCGATTTTCGACAACAATCACACCGCACGCAAGCTAACAGCTTGCGCTACAATTCCGTTCGATTTTCGACAACAATCACACCGCACGCAAGCTAACAGCTTGCGCTACAATTCCGTTCGATTTTCGACAACAATCACACTGCACGCAAGCTAACAGCTTGCGCTACAATTCCGTTCGATTTTCGACAACAATCACACTGCACGCAAGCTAACAGCTTGCGCTACAATTCCGTTCGATTTTCGACAACAATCACACTGGCGTCATTTGGCGGCAACGCGATGGCTACGCTGTTCGCTCGATCCGGTCCAGTTACACCGTACCACACCGCGCTCACTGTCCAACCGGGGGATAGGTCAAGCGTCGTCTCTACCGGCGCGGGGCTGTAGTTGATGACGACCACGACGCGACGGCGTTCATCAAGCAGATGTTCGGTCACGCCAAGCATCGGGTGGTGTTTGACAATGACGCGCGCCTGCGTAAACGGCTGTGCCATATGGCGATAAATCTTCCAGAATGGCTGCGCTTCCGGTGTGTGGAACGCGCCAGGCGTGGTGGTGAGGGTCATTTCCAGCGGGAAACCCAGGAAGTAGACCCGCCCTTTGCCATACGGCGCGACGGTGAACGCCGGATTGCCGTCCGCTTCGGTGCCCAGCACCTCGGCGCGCACGGGATCAAGCGTAAAGCGGTATTCGCCGGTCATCGAGAACTGCGGCGCGCCATCCAACGCGCTGAAGCGTGTGGTACAAATGCCTGTACGTTTGGCGCGCGTCAACACACGCAGGCCGGTCAGCGCCTCGAAATGGCTCAGAAAACCGCCGGCATAGGAAATATAGAGTGTCGCCCCCTCCGCCACCCGCGCCATGAGTTCCATATAGCGGCGGCGGTGGATCACGCGATGCCAACTGATACAAGGCAGCAAGTAGAAATCGGCCTCTTTGAGCGGCTGCGCCTCGTATTGGAATTCCAGGTCGAAGCCGGCCTGCTTTGCCAGGACGAACGTGCTGTAGGCCACACCCCATTGATCCTGGTCGGCGCTGAGGATGCAGACGGCCTCTTTGACACGCGGCGGCAAAGGCTGCGGCAGCCCGTCCACAAAAGCGCGGAATTTGCCGAATTCGGCGAGCACTGGTTTGGGCGTCCCGTCCGTGCGCAGCAAACCTAGCTCGCGCTCCATGGCGTACCAATCGTAAGGCGCGTCGGTCAGCTCGGTCTGATCGCTGGCACACCACCACAGCAGACCGCGCAAATCGTGCGCCCACAACGAGAATAACCCGGCGCGGATGAAATCGGCGGCGATGGTCTCGCTGGCGACCATCGGCCCCAGCGTGCCGAGTTCTTCGGCAAAGCACGGCTTCCCGCCCAAATCCGCGTAGAACAGCGATTCCGCCGTGGCGTGCAGTTGCGTGCGCAGCGTGTTGACGGGGTCCTGGTTACAATGCGGCGTGAAAACGGGGTACGGGTGCGTCGTCAGCACGTCGGTTAACTCGCCCTGATCCTGCATTCGCCATTCACCGGTCGGCGTGAGGCTGTGCATCCCGGAGACGATAGGCCGGTCGGGATCCACCGCGCGGATGGCGTTGACGATGGCCGCCGTCCACGCCCAGGCCGCCTCGTGACCGGGGACGCGCGCCATGCAGTTGCACTCGTTGCCCAGGTCCCACGCGGCGATGGCGGGATCGGTCTTGAACTGCCGCGTAAAATACTGCACGAAGCGCGTCTCCCACAGCAACGCCACGGGATCGGTGAGCACGTTACGCCCTTCCAACGCCGGCGGGACGAACAGGCGACCGCTCATCCAGCCGGTGAGCAAGCCGACGATGAGTTTGAGATCATAGCGGGCGGCCAACTGCGTGAATTCCGCGAAGCGGCGCATCATCGCGGTGGAGACGCCCGCGCGCCCGGCCTCAGTTTCGGGCAGCGACTCTTCGCCGTGGCGGATTTCGACGCGGTCGCCCATGCCGCCGTACAATTGCGTAATGGGCTGAAAATCGGACCAGAGCGGAAAAACGCGCAACACTTGCAAACCTGCCTCTGACAATATTCTGAAGTCGCGTTCGACCACGTCGGGCCGCCACTCGCGCCACATAGCTGTCCCCGCATGCGAGGCCCAGTAGTTCGCGCCCACTACGAAAGAACCCGGAAGTGTAAGTATCTTTTGCATCATAGGCCTTTCTAGCTGTCAACTATCAGCCCTCAGCCTTCAGCCCATGCGCCTGAAAACCAATCGCTGATGGCTGACGGCTAAAAGCTAAAAACAAAAGAAGGCGCCTTGTTTAGGACACAAGGTAGCCTTCTTCATTCACGCCTGCGAGGTTAGCTGCCGGACTCGGATCGAAGAAGCAGACCCTACGGCGACGGCTGCGCCACCGATTCGCCCCCTAACCTGGTTCCCCCGCTGGCAAGTGGTCATCACTTGCCCATTCGGCGTCCCTCTTGATGACGACTATCGTCTACGACTCAAGTTAGCACAGATTACCCAACTGTCAATATGGCTTTTGGCAAAGACCGGTAATTCACTATAATCATCTCATATCACCCAGGAGGTGTATGATGGACGAGAGAGTGTTACGTTGGAAAGCGCGGATCGGCAGCCTGAAAGCCGGCTGCGTCATTGTGTTGATCCTGGCGGCGGTCGTAGTTTGCAGTGGCATTGCCAGTTTGAGCACGGCGTTGAAGAATTCCGATACACCACAGGAAGTCACGATTACCCAACTCGTCAACGGTGAAGTTGCAACCGGGCGTTATGTCCAGGTCAAAGGGTTGGCGTTCTACGATCTGGGGTACGAAAAAACCGAAAATGGCAAAACCACAGCCAGTTACTATTTTGTGGCCGATCGCGCTACCGGGGATATGGCGCTGGTCAAACACCCTGCGGCACTTATCCCTGAAAAACAGCCCGATGAAGTCACGATTACCGGCATGACTCGCCTTCCAGCCAGCGAATTGAAAGAGGCGATGAAAGAGGATGAGACTTTATTCACCGACAACGGCTTCAGGATCAACACGGCACTCTACGTCGAAGAAGGTGCGCGTCCCCCAACAAAAGGAAGCGCCATCCTTATGCTGGTGTTGGGACTCGTCGGCGTTGGTCTGTGCCTCGTTCCGTTTTTCTTTCCCAATGAAGTGTTTGTGCCCTATCCTGTAGATACTACCGCAGCGCCGCCGGCCGAACAGCCCAGGGTAACAGCCACCGGCATATTCACTAAACTGAGCAGCGTCGAACCGCTTGAAGTCGGCAAAATCACCCGTAGATTTAGAGACGCGATTGCCAACATAGTCACTTTGGGTGATCAGGAATTGATGATTTACATCCGTTACGTCCTGAAGACCAAGACTTACGGCATCACGATTAAGACGACCGTGACGGACTGGGGCATTTTCTTGCAACCCGGGCAAGTAGACGATGTCACAGCGGGGAAACTGTATGGATGGAAGGATAAATGGGCCGTGCGCTTTCGCTATTCCGATGCCAGGAATAAGAAGGCCGAATTGTACATCATCTTCGACAGCCCCGGTGCGCAGGCCGGCTTTGTGAAGCTCTTGCGCGCGATGGGTTTCTCCGTCCTCACCGAAGCAGAATAACCCTGGCGAAAGGGCACAACCTTCGCCAGGGTGGCCAGAATACCCGGAATTACAACTGCGACGTGCAGTGTGGGCAGCGGGTAGCCTTGATCGGGATATCGGTGAAGCAGTATGGACAAGGCTTGGTCGTCGGCTCGGCGGGCGCAGCGGGTTTTTCGGGCTTGAGGCGGTTGACCTGCTTGACGATGAAGAAGATCACCAACGCCACGATGAGAAAATCTATCACCGAGTTGAGGAACAAACCGTAGTTGAGCGTCGCCGCGCCGGCTTCCTTCGCTGCCGCCAGACTCGGATACTTCTCGCCGGAGAGACTGATGAACAGGTTCGAGAAATCAATCTTGCCGAGGATCATGCCGATCGGGGGCATGAGAATATCGTTGACGAATGAGGTCACGATCTTGCCGAAGGCACCACCGATGATTACGCCGATGGCCAGATCAATCACATTCCCCCTCATGATAAATTTCTTGAATTCTTCCCACATCGTTCACCTCCATGATAGATAATGTACATACGGATTACGCAATGCGTCATTTTCTGATAGGACGAACAAGATTTTCATGAAGATTATACGACCACTTGTAAAATCGCGCCACTTGCCATTTTTATCAGGTCGGTATATCTTAAGAAATATAGAACAAGGTATAAGTGGCATCTATCCAGATGTTAGCTACCGACTCAAAGTAAGAAAATGTGAAGAATCATTATGAGATTAACGACCATAACAGAACAGGATATCGCAAGGCGCAAATATTGGATTGACGAGATAAGCCGATTGAGCGGCAACTTTGGCGTTGATTCCGATCGGGTAGAACAAGAAGTATCCCAAGAGATCGAAACGGATGGGATAGCTGCTTTAATTGGCCACTTGAGATTATGTGGAGCAATACCCGAAGGATATGGGCATGACAGCAGCGAAGAAAAGCTCTACTCTAAGTACACAGATATAGTTATTCACGAAGCATTTACCGCAATCGGTTGCACAAGCCTTCTTTTAAGAGAGCGTGCTGGTGTTGCAGACATTGAATGTGTATGCGATGATTACAGTTTTGTAGCTGATGCCAAAGCGTTTAGGTTGAGCCGGACTGCTAAAAACCAGAAAGACTTCAAAGTCCAGGCTATGGACGACTGGAAACACGGGAAGCCGTTTGCGATGATTGTTTGTCCAGTGTATCAGCTTCCTTCTCAAACAAGCCAGATCTATCAACAAGCGGCTGCTCACTCTGTCTGTATTTGTACATACACGCATCTTGCCGTTCTGGTGAGATATAGTGAGTATGCCGGCCAACAACCTGCCGTTAAACTCCTGCATGATATGTTCAGGACAGTGGAAACAATGAACCCCTCAAAGAATGCTAATACATACTGGCAAGCAATAAACAGAGTTCTTCTCAATGCCAGCGACAGAATCAGCAGTATTTGGCGAGAAGAAAAGCTCGCTTCAGTGGAGTCCATTCAGTTCGCCCGAAATGAAGCTCTTGAGTTCATGGCTTCGGAAAGAGAACGAATTATGAGACTCTCAAGGGAAGAGGCCATCGGAGAAGTCATCAAGTCGCGCAGGATTGAAAGCAGAGTCCGCGCTATACAATCGGTCGCTGATAATGGCCTCTTAGAAATGGTATGAGTGCGATGAACGAGCTGTATCTTGACAAAATCACCCTTGCGGACTGCAGAGAGCATTTGTCTTTGTTAGCAGATAATAGCATAGACCTGTTTTTATCTGATATACCGTATGGGATCAACCTTGATGATTGGGATGTTCTACACAACAACACCAACTCAGCACTACTTGGACAGTCACCCGCACAGGTAGGTAAGTCGGCTTTCAAGAGGCGCGGAAAGCCCATTAATGGTTGGTCACAGGCAGATAGAAATATCGGGAAAGAATATGAAGATTGGTGTCGTTCGTGGACTATGATGCTCATGCCAAAGATGAAAAGCGGTGCTTCTCTGTTTGTCTTCGGCGCTCGCCGGACAATCCATCATGTCGTGAATGCCTTTGAGGAAAGCGGCTTTCTACTAAAAGATGTTCTTGCCTGGAAGAAAGAAGCTGCCCATCACAGAGCGCAACGACTCAGTATCGTTCTTGAGCGCCGTGGACTCAAAGATGAGGCTGAGGCATGGAAAGGATGGAGACTTGGAAACCTCGCGCCAGCTTATGAACCTATCGCATGGTTCATGAAGCCGTACAAAATCGGCGGCACCATCGCAGACAATGTTCTTGAAAACAGCGTCGGAGCTATGAATATCGCTGCATGTCAAATATTTGGCACCAATCCAACAAATGTTCTGGAATTTGGGTTCCAACCCCATGAACAACGTGTCCATGAAGCACAAAAACCACTTCAGTTAGTCGAGTTCTTGATTAAACTAACGACAAAGGAAGGACAGGTAGTTCTTGACCCTTTCATAGGAAGTGGAACGACCGCTGTAGCGGCCTTACGTCTAAAGAGGCATTTTGTAGGTTTTGAGATTGTACCGGAGTTCCATGCAATAGCACTTGAAAGACTCGCTCGGGAAATAGGAGGACAGTACGCCGGAGAGTACAGGGAGGCCCAACTCAGGCTTTTCGAGAAATACGACAAGGAATATGATGCCGGCCCCAATCTGCAAATGTGTTAATGTTCAAACGTTTTTTATACTGAGGAGGATATGTGAAAGAGAAAAAGTTACCTGCCGATTTCGTACCCGACGCTGCGTTGGCTGCTGCCATTCGCGCACGGAGCAAGGAAGAAAAAATCGCCTGTGCCCAGGCATTTCGCATTGCAGATGAGGCTCACGTTGCGCCACTGATTGTGGGGCTTAACGCCGACGTTCTGGGCATACACCTCGATCACTGTCAGCTCGGTCTTTTTGGCTACCCCGGACACACCAAAGGCTGGGAGAGCGCCAAAATTGCCGAACATCCCGTGCCCGATGGACTCATCCCTGCTATCCAATCCGCCTTAGACCCTGAAGGGCGGCTTCCATGTGTGCGCGCGTGGCAGATCGCTGCCGATTTTTCCGTCCCCAAAATGCTGGTGGGCTATGTTGCCAATCAACTGGGCGTGCGCATCGTGCAGTGCCAGTTGGGCGCTTTTTAGGTGCCATAACGGGCCAACGTCCAAACATTTCGACATACCAACGTTTCAACAATTTATTCCATAAGGAGGATAGGTGTATGTTAGTAAAAGACTGTATGACGACCAATCCCGTGATCATCGGCCCCGAGATGCCGGTTTCCGAGGCGCTGAGTTTTATGCGCCAGCATAACGTGCGCCGGTTGCCGATCCTCAACAAGAAGCACAAGCTCGTCGGCATCGTCTCCGAGAAAGATTTGCTCTATGCCTCGCCGTCGCCGGCAACCAGCCTTAGTGTCTACGAGGTGGGGTATCTGCTCTCCAAGCTCAAGGTCGAGGAGGTGATGACGAAAAAGGTCATCACCGTCTCGCCCAACGCCCCGCTAGAAGAAGCCGCGCGGATCATGGCCGATAGCAAAATCGGCGGTCTGCCGGTTGTGGAAGACGATCGGCTCGTCGGTATCATCACAGAGACTGACATTTTCAAGACCATTTTGGAGATGATGGGGGCGCGCCAAAGCGGGGTGCGGTTGACACTGCATCTTGTGGACGAACCGGGCGCGCTCAGCCGAATCGCGGGCAGCATTGCGGCGCTCGGCGGTGACATTGTCGCCCTCGGCACCTTCCATCGCCCGGATGGTGGTGGCGCGATGATGGTCAAGGTTCGCGGCGTCGCACGTGAGGCGTTGGTCACGGCCATGCAAGACATAGGCATGCAGGTTGTGGACGCACGGGAGAATTAGACAGCCAATGAGGCGGCTATTGAGGAACAAACTGTGAAAATGCGTGTCGGCCTGATTTCTGACACTCACGACGACATACGGGCACTTGGCGCAGCAGTGGCGCGTTTCCGTGAGGCGCAGGTACAAACCGTGTTGCATGCTGGCGATGTTACCACTGCATCAACGCTCAAGCTGCTACATGGTTTTGATGTGTGGCTCGCCAGGGGAAACATGGATCACGATCCCCGGTTGGCGTTAACGGTTGCGGAATATTTCGGCGCAGAACGGCTGGCGCGCGTCCACACATTGAACTTTGACGGCGTGCAGATGGCATTGATGCATGGCGATAGCTGGCAGCAGCTTACTTCATTGATCCGCGCTGCGACGTATGCCTATGTAATCCACGGACATACTCATGTTCCCAGAGACGAGACCATCGGCACGACGCGGATCATCAATCCCGGCACGCTGGCTTCCGGCCGGGGGAAACGTGCCACGTGTGCCATTGTGGACCTGGCAACGGGTGAATTACAATGGATCGAGTTATGAGTTAAGGCAGGAGGGTTAAGGTGCATTTACAAGAAATTAAACGTGTTCTGAGACAGTCCGATCTCTTCCGTGATCTCAATGAGATTCATCTTGACCTGGTCTTGATGGTTTGCGAGGAGATCAGTTACCGCGCAGGGGAGTATATCTTCCATCAAAACGACCCCGGCGATGCCCTCTACATCGTGGCACGTGGAGCAGTGGATATCCTTATGGAGCCGCTGGATGATAAAAGTGAGCCGATGATTGTCGCCATGTTCAAGGAAAATGACACTTTCGGTGAGATCCTTCTGGTAGATCAAGGACGGCGCACCGCATCCGCGCGCTGTAAGGCCGATACGCAGTTGATTCGCATTTCCCGCGACCGCTTGCTTAAGCTCTGCTACGATTATCCCGAAATCGGATTTCACATCATGCACCGCATCGCGGCGGAACTGGCGATCAAGCTACGTACCAGCAATGAAGATATCCGCGAGCAACTGTTTCGTCACCCCTGACAGGTTTGCAAAAACCTGTCAGGACAAGCAAGATGACCTCAGGAATTGCCGGCAGATAGAAACGATCATACGCGATCGGCCCCGGCAGCAACAGCAGATAGGCGACCGTCCCTAAGAGCACGCCCGGCACCCAGGGGAGCCGCCGCAAACGCCACGCGCCGCGCAGCACAAAAACCCATACGCTCAGGCGCGCTGCCACCAGTCCCCACCACAAAAACACTGCCGGCAAGGGCGGACGTACAACCCGCTCCATCCACAGCGCGTGCAGTGCATCCCCTACCGCTCCCCGTTCCAATGACCACGCCATGCGTGCCCCTATGTCGGCGACTACGCCGGTGCTTTCCCACTCCTGACCCGTCAGCACGTGATACCACAGACGATGGCCGGGGTCGCGCAGGCTGGTCAACACGCCGCGCAGGTGCGCCCGAAAATAACTGAGGAGATGCGCACGCACGATGTCGCGAGCCGCGCGCGCAATGTCGAGCTGAAGATGGTACAGTACGGTACATTCGTCCGTCGCGGCGTGTGCCTCCCACGTGCTGCGCGCACGCGCCGCAGCAACAACCCGGTCGTAGTAATACTCCCACGTCTCCGTCCACGGCTCGGCGCGCACACCTTCTTGTTCGGCCAACGTCACGACAGCGCTCACCCGCGCCAGATTCTCTTCAAAGGCCGTGGACAGCATCCACCGGCCAAACGTCATGCGATTACGAAGCAGCCACGGGAACAGCGTCGAGCCGAAAGCAAGCCAGAAAAAGAGGAACTTAAGGCGTGAAACGTAATTCGTTATTCGTAATTCGTAACTCGCCATTCGCCATGTCAACACCCCGGCCATGCACAGTGCGAGAAACTGCACATTCGGTTTGGTGAGCAAGGTAAGTCCCCAGAGCAATCCGGTGATAGCGGCTTTTCTGCTTGTGGGATGGCGCAAGACGCGCAAAGTCATCCACACAGAAGCCGTCAACAGCGGGAGAAGCAACGTCTCGGAGAGAAGATAACCGGTGTAGCGTTGTGTCGTGCCGTTACAAGCGTAGAGGAGACCGGCCCACAGTCCCATACGTCTGCCGCCGAGGTCACGTCCCAGGCGCATCACCAGTGCCGTTGTCAACGCTTCGAGCAGCAGGTGCGCCGGCAGCACGCGCAGGGGATTGTGTCCCATCACCGTGTAGATTGTGGCCAGGAACAGCGGATATAACGGTGTGCGCACCGCTGTCGGGCAAAACGGTGGCTCCCAGCCGATGGCAAAACCGCGTCCCCCCAGCATGTTCACGGCCAGCAGATGAAATCCTTCCGCATCTACCGGCGCGATCGGATTCGTCGGGAAGTGCACCAACCATGCCACCCGCACGAGCAGCGCCAACAACACGACAAGGGCAAAGGGTATGGATTGTGAGTTGTAAGTTGTGAGTTGTGGGTTACAGGTTATGCGCCTCTCTGACCTGCCGATTCGCTCATTCGCCGATTCGCTCATCCTTGTTCATCAACGCAATCAGGCGAATCCCATCCAGCGTCAACCACTCATCCACGGCCGTGAAACAACACGTCAGCGGTGCGATTAACCGCGCCAGGCCGCCGGTTGCCAGCGCCTGCGCGGGCACGCCCATTTGTTCGCGGAAGCGCGCGATGAGGCTCTCCACCATCCCCACATACCCCAGGACAATGCCGGATTGAATCGAATGGACCGTGTTGGTGCCGATGGGACGCGGCGGCGCACTCAAGCGGATCTGTGGCAATTGCGCCGTTCCCCCCGCCAGCGCCGACATCGCCAGATTGATTCCCGGCGCAATAGCAACACCGAGAAACGTCGCATCCGCCGCTACCGCCGTGAACGTCGTCGCCGTGCCGAAGTCCACTACAATGCACGCATCTTGCACGCGGTTGTAAGCGGCGACCGCATCGGCGATCAGATCCGCCCCCAGTTCTGCCGGATTGTCTATGGCAAACGTCAGCCCGGTTTTCACTGCCGCGCTGACAATCAACGGCACCACGCCTATATGCGCGATGAGCATCTCCTCCATCCGGTCGGTAATCGGCGGGACCACACTGCTGATGGCAGCCTGATCCAGTTCTTTGAGCGATACACCTGTCTCGCGCAGATAATCGCGGAAGAGCAAGCCGTACTCATCGGGCATCTTATCGCGCACCGTCCGCACACGCCACTGGCGCAACCATTTCTCACCGTCGTGAATGCCGAAGACAATGTTGGTGTTTCCCACGTTGACGGCTAAGAGCATACTTTTCCTCCTGATCGTCGTTAATCGAATAGCCTGGTATCGTGTTCAGTATTCAGGCGTCGCTACCTCAAGTTATAACCAACCTTGCGGAGGTTGCAAATCCCCGTCGAATTCTCACGAGCAGCCATTGACCTTCAAAATATGTTCCCTGTGGTATAATAGCGACTTATGAAAAAGCGAAGCCTGCAAATCATCGTGACCTTGATTCTGAGCGCCCTGGCTCTCTATGTGGCCCTGCGCGGTGTGAATTTTTCCGAAGTCGGCGCGGCGTTGCAACAGGTGCACCTGGGGTGGCTCCTGCTGACGTTTGTGCTGATCCTGGTGACGTTGGTCATTCGTGCGCAACGCTGGCGGATTTTGTTGGGGCGCAAGCTCTCCCTGGGAGACACCTTCGGCCTGATCAATATCGGCTATCTGGTCAGCGGCGTGCTGCCCATGCGCGCGGGCGATCCGGCGCGCGCCGTCGCAGCGGCCGCGCGCGGTCCGGTTTCGGTGATCGCGGCACTTTCGACCGTGGTGGTGGAGCGGGTGCTGGATATGTTCCTCATCGTCATCATGCTGGTGGGTACATTGCCGTTTGTGCCGGGGCTGCGTGCTTACCTTGCCAGCGGACAATCGAACGGCGTCCTTTCTTTCCAATTGATCATCGCGCTCAGTGGCATCCTGGCTTTGGGGATGTTGATAATATTCATCCTGGTGGCCCTGTTCCCACAAAAGGTTGAGGCGTTGGCGCAGCGCATCTTGACGCTGTTGCACATCCCCAATCCTGAACGCTGGTTGAAGCCCGTGCAGCATGCGCTGGATGGTCTGATCGCTTTGCGTTCGGCGCGCGAAGGAGCAACCCTACTCTTGTGGTCCATCGTGTTGTGGATCGCCACACCGCTGTATTTTTGGACGGCCTTGCAGGCGTGCCGCGCCTTCTTATCCCCCGAAGCCGGCGTCCTCAAAGCAATTGTGACCACCTGGGCCAGTGCCTTTGGCATGGTTTTTCCGGCGACCGGCGGCCTGGGATCGTTCCATTTCGCCGTGCGCGAGGCGCTTTTCTGGGGCTTCAACATCAGCCGCGAGTCGGGATTGACCTACGCTGTGATCGTCCACGCTCTTCCTTACCTCACCGGCATCCTCCTGGGGGCGTTGACCTTGCTGTTTTGGGGCATCTCGTTCAAGAGCCTCGTCAGCAATGCTCAGCAAGTTGAAAGAAGCGATTGATTCCCCTACCTGCGGAGGCACCAGCGTCCGACTGATGACTATCCGACTGACAGCTACCTGACCATTTCCGGAGGACCCCGCACAATGCATTATCTGATTACCGGCGGTGCTGGATTTATCGGCTCGAACTACGCCTATCGGCTTTTGGGACGCGGCGAGCGCGTCACCATTTACGACAATCTTTCCCGGCGCGGCACAACGGCCAATCTGACCTGGCTGCGCGAAACGTATGGCCCCCACGCTTTCACCCTCATCCAGGGAGATGTGCGCGATGCCTGCCTGCTCACGGCAGCAATCCGCGATGCGGATGTCGTCGTCCATCTGGCTTCGCAGGTGGCCGTGACAACGTCGGTTTTGAATCCACGCGAAGATTTTGAGATCAACGTCACCGGCACCCTCAACGTCCTGGAGGCGGCGCGCCTGTTGGGCAATCATCCCATTATCCTCTTTGCCTCGACAAACAAAGTTTACGGCGGTATGGAAGCACTCATCATCGAGGAACGTGAGACCCGCTATGCCTACCGCGATTATCCCTATGGTATTCCCGAAACCTACCCGCTTGACTTTCATTCGCCCTATGGATGTTCAAAAGGCGCCGGTGACCAGTATATGCGCGATTATGCGCGCATCTACGGGACACGGACGGTGGTATTCCGCCAAAGCTGCATCTACGGTCCCCGGCAGTTCGGCATCGAAGATCAAGGTTGGGTGGCGTGGTTCGTCATTGCGGCGGTGTTGGGACGCCCGATCACCATCTACGGCGATGGCAAACAAGTCCGCGACTTGCTGTACATCGAGGATTTGTTGAACGCCTACGATGCCGCCATTGCCAATATTGACCGGGTCGCCGGACAAATTTACAATGTCGGCGGCGGTCCGGCGAATCAGCTTTCGGTCTGGCAAGAATTTCGCCCTTTGTTGGAACGGCTTACCGGGCACGAAATCCCGGTCAAGTGGAGCGACTGGCGGCCCGGCGACCAACGCATCTTTGTCGCCGACATCCGCAAAGCCGCCGAGCAATTGGGTTGGCGTCCCCGGGTGGGCGTGGAAGAAGGTATCACCCGCCTCTTCCATTGGGTCACTGCAAATCGCACCCTCTTCACTCCCTGACCCAATCCCCAATCTTTAGGCCCTGATTATCACGGAGTCCCTTATGCGCGTGCTCATCGTTCTGACCTATTACCGTCCGCACACCAGCGGGTTGACCATCTATGCCGAGCGGCTGGCAAAAGGGTTAGCCCGGCGTGGACACACGGTCACAATCCTGACCTCCCATTACAACCGCGATCTGGCGCGCCGCGAAAGCCTGGACGGGGTGCAGATTGTGCGCGCCCCGGTGCTTTTCCGCATCAGCAAGGGGGTGATTATGCCCACCTTCGGATTCCTGGCGTGGAAACTCGCCGCGCAGACCGACGTCATCAGCCTGCACCTGCCACAGTTTGACGCGGCCGGTGTGGCGCTGCGGGGACGGTTGATGAAGAAGCCCACCGTCCTCACCTACCATTGTGACCTGCAATTGCCGTCGGGGCGCTTCAACCGCTTTGTGAACGGTGTTGTGAACGTGATGAACAACCTGGCGGGAAAATTTTCTCACAAAGTGATCGCTTATACGCAGGATTTTGCCGATCATTCCCCATTCCTGCAAAAATTCAGCGATAAGCTACACGTTATCCCCCCACCTGTCGAATTGCCACCGATGACACCTTCGGGGATCGCGGCTTTTGCGAAAATGCACAATCCGGGCCGTGCTCATCCGGTTATCGGCATGGCAGCGCGTTTGGCCTCGGAGAAAGGCGTGGAAGTGCTGCTCAAGGCCTTTCCACGCATCCTGGAACGTTATCCCCGCGCGCGCATTCTCTTTGCCGGACAGTACAAAAACGTCCTGGCCGAGGAAGCGTATGCCCGTAAACTCGAACCGCTGATCCGCCGCTACGAAGATCAGGATCAATGGAAGTTTCTGGGGGTGTTGGACCCGGTTCAGATGGCGGCGTTCTATCCCAATCTGGACTTGCTGGTTGTGCCAAGCCTCAATTCCACCGAATCGTTCGGCCTGGTGCAGGTAGAAGCGATGTTGTGCGGGGTTCCGTGCGTCGCCAGCGACCTCCCCGGCGTGCGTCAGCCTATCCTGCAAACCGGCATGGGAGAGATCGCCCCCATCGGCGACGCCGAAGGTCTGGCCGAAGCCATGCTCAAAGTCCTCGATCGCCGCAGCGACTATATCCGTCCACGGGAAGAAATCGTCGCGCGTTTCTCTACCGAACGCACCGTCACGGAATACGAAACACTGTTTGAGCAAACTATACTTTGAGATTCACCGGAGGGTTTCATGTCCACATTGAAGCTGTACTACGAGGACCTGCAGCCGGACATGGCTTTCGAGACCGCACGTCGTACCATCACCCGGGAAGATTTTGAGACTTTCACGCGGCTCTCCGGCGATTACAATCCCCTGCACACCGACGCCGACTATGCTTCCTCAAGCCCTTTTGGGGAGTTGATCGTGCAGGGAGCGTTAGTGCTCTCCATCGGCACGGGACTGGCGAACAGTCTGGGATACTTGAGCGGCACCATTGATGCTTTTGTGGGGTTGGATTGGAAGTATCGCGCGCCGGTCAAAGTTGGCGACACCATCTGGGTGGCCCTCAAAGTGCACAAAAAACACCCCATGCCCGGCTACCACGGGGGCCTGGTGACGCTGTACGTCACCATCTTCAACCAGGATAACAAAGCAGTACAGAAAGGCACGTGGACATTGCTCGTGCGCGGCAAAAACAGTTCAGGGCCTCAGTAGAATCGTCACCTGTAGATGCCTTCACATTCAAAGATGATACACTTATCCACCTGCCGGGTCAATCCCCCGGCAGGTGGATCGCCCTCTACGAAACGACCGCTGCGGGTTTTTCCACCCGCACGCGGGACGTAAAGGCGCGGTTGCCCAACACCTCGATCACCTCGCCGGTGATCTCGAACTCACCTCTGAGCCGGATGTCGCTCGAACTGCTGCCGATCATCACGTCAACGTAGCCCGGCTCGACGACAAAGCGCATCTCGTGGTTGTAAAAGCCAAGCTGGCGCATCTCGACGGTAAAGGTCACCGTGCAGCGCTCGCCGGGGGCCAGGCTGATCCGCTTGAATCCGGCCAGTTCCTGTACCGGACGGGTGACCCGCGCGAGGCGGTCGCGCAGGTAAAGCTGAACCACCTCGTCGCCGGCCCGCTCGCCGACGTTGGTCACGTCGCAAGCGATCTCGATCTGCCCGCGGCTATCTACCTGAGCAGCACTCAGGCGCAGGTCGCCGTACTCAAAGCGGGTGTAGCTGAGGCCGTGCCCAAAGGGGTACAGCGGGGTGAGCGGAATGTCGGTGTATAGGGTGAGCGTGTTTTCCTCCGGCCGCTGATAGCCACTGCCCATCTTGTGGTAGTGATAGATGGGAATCTGCCCCTCGCTGCGCGGGATGGTCACCGGCAGTTTGCCGCCGGGGTTGATCTCGCCCCAGAGCACGCCGGCAATGGCCGGGCCGCCCTCTTGACCGGGGTACCAGGCTTCGAGGATGGCCGGCACGTGCTCGGCGGCCCATGTGACCGCCAGCGGACGCCCGTTGATCAGCACCAATACCGTCGGCGTGCCGGTGGCCCAGATCGCCTCCAGGAGCTGCTGTTGCACGCCGGGCAAGGCCAGCGAGGCGCGATCCCTGCCTTCGCCGGTGGTGCCGTTGATCATAGAAGACCGGTCGCCCAAGACCACGACGGCAACATCGGCCTGCAGGGCGGCCTCGACGGCAGCGGCAAAGCCCTCCGTCGAAGGATCGGTGACATCGCACCCCTTTGCATAAACGACCCCGGTGTGTGCCGAAACCAGCTTTTGGATGGCCCCGCGCACGCTGATCGCCGGGTACATCTTTTTGATTGCCGTCTCGGTGTCTGGAGCCTCCAGAATGTCGGCCAGGGTTTGCCGCGCGGCCTGGATGTCTGCATCGGGCGACAGGGGTTGATCCTCGTCCGGGGCCGGGGCAAAGGCGACCATTTCGGGGCTGCGCATCCTTTCGCGCATCATTTCAAGCATGGGCGGGAAGGTGTACCAGCCGAAGAAAGCGCGCACACTGTCGGCATGCGGGCCGATCACGGCAACGCGCTTCAGGTCTTTGCGCAACGGCAACAGCCCGTCGTTCTTGAGCAACACCAGCGACCTGGCAGCAAGCTCCTGCGAAAGGACGCGGTGCTGCGGGTCGGCAAAGAGGGTCGGGATTTGCTCGATCTGCGCGTAGGGTTGCTCAAAGAGGCCAAGGCGGAACTTCCAGGTCAGCGTGCGTCGCACGGCCTGGTCAACCAACGCGACCTCAATCCGGCCGGCGCGCACGGCCTCGACCAGGTTCGGATAGGCTTCCGGGTTAGGAAGCTCGATATCGAGGCCGGCTTCCAACGCCTGGACGGCGGCATCTTGCAGGTCGGCGGCGACGTGGAACTGGTTGCGCAGGCGGCGGACGGCGAAATAATCCGAGACGACAAAGCCCTGAAAGCCCATGATGCCGCGCAACAGGTGGGTGAGCACCTCTTTGGAGGCCGCGCAGGGAAAGCCGTTGATCTCGGAATACGAGTTCATGATCGAGGCCAGCCCCGCCTCACGGATGGCCGCTTCAAAGGGGCGGGCGAAACATTCGTACAGCTCGCGCGCGCCGACGTGGGTGGCCGCACAATTGAGGCCGCCTTCGCTAAAGCCGTAGCCCAAAAAGTGCTTGCCGGTGGCGATCACCCCTTCGCGCCAATCCTTCCCTTGCAGGCCGCGCACAAAGGCGATGCTCATCGCCCCGCACAGATAGGGGTCTTCGCCATACGTTTCGTGGACACGTCCCCAACGCGCGTCGCGGGCGACATCCATCACCGGAGATAAGGCCTGGCGCATCCCCACGGCGACCATCTGGCGGCGGATGATGTCGGTCATCTGCTCGACCAGCTCAGGCGACCAGGTGGCGCTCAGGCCAATGGCGGTGGGAAAGTTGATCGCCTGGGGCGCGATCAGCCCGTTGAGAGCCTCATTGTGAACGATGGCCGGGATGCCCAGGCGGGTTTGCTCGACCAGATAACGCTGAATCTGGTTGACGCCGTGGGCAATCCGTTTGATTTGCAAACCGCCTCCCGGACCGGTGCCGGAAATCTGACCGATGCCGTGCGGGAGCAGCTCGCGCATCCTGGCCTCGTTGACGCCGTTGGGTCCCCAAAAGGGCATCGGCATAATGCCGCAAAGTTGAGCCACTTTTTCTTCAAGGGTCATTTGCCCCAACAGGTCTTCGACGCGCGCTTCGACAGGCAGAGATGGATCTTTGTATTTCATTGATATGTAACCTCCTTCAAATTTAAGCTTGATGATGTCAAGACCGATTCTTCTGTCGGAACCTGGCACTTTATTTTTTCATGTCGAGTCCTCCGTGAGAACAGGTATTTTTTAGATGCCGCACAGGAAACGATGCAGCGGCGACGAGAAGTTGTGAGCCATGGCCTGCAAACCTTCCCTCAGTGCAGTATCACTCCGGCAGCCCCCACACCCGCCCCAGTTCGGCCAGCAGCGTCTGTGAGAGCGGCCCCTCGGAGCGGATCTCGCCACCATCGAACAGGTAGACCTCCTGCTGCGCGTTGGGGTGACGACAGGCGTCGCCGAGCAGGCGGGCGATCTCCTCGCGCAGACCCGGCACCTCGATCGCCGCCGGGGAGCTGCCCAGCGCGCCGAGCAGCCGCGCGGCGATATAGGCCGCCGCCCCGCTGGGGCCGGTGAGCGCCTCGGCCAGCGGCTGCAGGGCATCCTCCCCGGCAAACGCGCGCGAGAGGTGGCGGAAGCGCGCCGCCGCGGCGACGGCGTCCTTTTGCACCGGCGCGACATCCCGGGCGGCCGCCAGCAGCACCGCCACCACCTCCGGCGTGGCCTGGCGCAGGTGGCTCAGGGCGGTGATGGCCTGCCGCCGGGCGGTATGGCTTTCGGCCTGCCGCGTGCCCCGCACCAGCAGGTCGCCCTGCTCCCGGTCGCGCAGCGCCTTGTTGAGCGCGTCGGGCATGACTTCGGCGCAGGCGGCGACGGCGGCCAGGGCGATGCGCGTGGGCGGCCACTCCCCGCCGGCAAGCGCCTCCTCCAGGGCCAATAGCAATGCTTCCAGCAGTGTCCCGTCCCCCTCGACCAGCGCGCGCAGCAGCGCCACAACGCGCTCGTGGTACCCGCCCCAGAGGTCATCGTCCGTGCCGGCGCGGAGGAGGGCGGTCAGCAGGGCCCTGGCGTCGGAGAGACTCTCCCGCAACGACTTGAGCATGGCCGTGGGGTCAAAATCCTCCCCAGCGCGGCCCACCACGAGCAGGCGCACCCACCCTGCGGCGGCCGATCCGTCCGGCAGGGCGGCGCGCAGCGCGGCCTCGACCTGCGCGCGCGGCGCCGCCTCAGCCTGCGCCGCCAAACGGGCCAGGGCGGCGGCAAGAACCCCCTCCTCACCCCGCTGGCCCCCATTGAACAGAGAGAGCAGGCGGTCCATCACGGCCGGGTCGGGTTGGGGCAGGCAGCCCAGCGCGCGGATGGCCGCCGTGCGTACCGACGCATCCTCCGCCTCCAGCAGGGACACCAGTAGGGGCGCAAGACCTTGCGCCCGTGGCACCCCTACACCGCGCCGCAACAGCCAGGAGGCGGAATCGAGCAGCGCCTGCTGCACGGGCGGCGCGGCCGTCTCCAGCAGGGCCAGGAAGGCCGGCCAGGCGGCGTCATCCAGGCGGTGAACGCGGCTCAATATCTTCCCGTTGCCGTCCACCGCCCACCCCTCCAGCCAGTCCGGGCGGTCGTGAACGATCTCCTTAAGCGACCAATCCAGGTAGATATCTACCGCGTAGGGGAGCGTCTCCGCCTGAGCCGGGCCAACCCACTCCCGCCAGCAGCCCGCGCTCTGCCCTGTTGCCGGGCAGCCGGCGCGCGCCGCCCCGCCCCCCTGACAGCGGTAGCAGCGGGCCATCTGTTCGATCGTCTCGCGGCCCAGGGCGGAGGCAGAATGTTTGCGATCCAAAGCCAGCCGGGCGCGGTAGCGGGTCAGGTCGGTCGGATCGGCCAGGCAGGCGCAAAGGAGCGGTATGGTCTGCGGGGTGAGGTGGCCCATCTCGGCCAGCAGCAGCGCGGCGTGGCGGGCGGTGAGGGCAGGCGAGGGCTCGTCCCGGCCGTCGGCCAGCCAGCCGCTCAGCATCTGCCGGGCGCACTCCCGTTCCTCGCCCTCCAGACGGGCCAGGGGGGCGGCGTCCAGACGGGGGAGCAGATCGGCCTGCTGCGCCCTCGCCGCGTCCAGTTCCGCCAGCCGTTCCAGGTCGAGGCGCGGACGGGGGGCCGCGGCCCAGTCCGCCAGGGATGGCCGCTGCTCTTCCCACGCCTTCACAAAGGCCAGCCACACGGCGAGGACGCCGCTTTCACTCAAGATGGCGGCCACCTGTTGTGCCCGGCTCAACGCGTCGTGCAGCATATTCCGCAGTGCCTCGATCGGCGCCTCCGGGGTTGCCGCCGGCCTCTCCGCAGCCATAACATCCAGGCGACTCAGCGCCCCTTCAAGACTGCGGACGAGGTCGCGGTCGCGGGCGAGGTCGAGGGCGAGGTCGAGGGCGCGGTCGAGGTCGAGGTCGCGGGCAAGGTCGAGGTCGCGGGCGAGGGCGAGGGCGCGGTCGAGGTCGAGGTCGAGGTCGCGGTCGCGGGCGAGGGCGAAGACGCGGTCGAGGGCGCGGTCGAGGTCGAGGTCGCGGTCGCGGACGAGGGCGAGGACGAGGTCGAGGTGGCGGGCGAGGTCGAGGTCGCGGGCGAGGTCGAGGTCGCGGTCGAGGTCGAGGTCGCGGTCGAGGGCGCGGGCGAGGTCGAGGTCGAGGTCGAGGTCGCGGGCGAGGGCGCGGGCGAGGTCGAGGTCGCGGGCGAGGGCGCGGGCGAAGACGCGGGCGAGGTCGAGGGCGCGGTCGAGGTCGCGGGCGCGGGCGCGGGCGCGGGCGCGGGCGCGGGATATGGCGGCGCGCAGCGCGCGCTGACGCGCGCGCTGCGCGCCGCCCCCCGCCGCCAAGGCGGGCACAATCCCCTGCTCACCCAGGTACGCCAGGGCCAGCCCCGCGTCCCGCCACGCCACCGCATCCCGCTCCGCTGCGTCGAAATGCGCCCAGAACAGCGCGCGCAGGCCTTCCTCATCTGCCGGCGCCCGGCGCAATACATCCAGCACCTCCCCGGTCAGCGGCGAGTCGCGCACGATCCCCTTGACGGCCAGATCGGCCCACGGCGCCAGGTAGAGCGCGCGCACCGCGGCCTGCCAGCCGGGGTGCGCCTCGATCGCCGCCCACAGCGCCGGCTCTCGCTCCACGGCGCGGCGGAAGGGGAGAAAGCGCCCGTCGAAATGGCCTGGCCGCGCCTCCCAGGCCGCCTGCAGCGCCGCCAGCAGCGTCCCGGCCGGCTCCAGGTGACGCTGCCAGGCCTGCGCCAGCGCGCGCGCCGTCTCGGGGGTGAACCATTTGTACTCTAAAACCAACTCTGCGGCAGCCAGCCGCGTCCAGCGCCCGGCCTCCCTTGCCGGCGAGTCCACCAGCGCCGCGCAGAGCGCCGCGCCGGCCGCATCCTCCCCCGCGACCCGGCGCGGCAGGGCAGCAAAGGCCTTCTCCACCCGCTCGTGAAGCACCGCAAAGCGGCTCTCATCGTCGCGGCGGTAGGCTGCGATGAGACCTGCGGCAACGCGGCGCACCGGCTCTGGCGGCGGGGCGGACAGTTCGCGCAGCGCCGCCGCGGTCAGGAGCAGGGTGTGCGGCAGCAGTCCTCCGGTGGGGTCGGGAGTATCCAGCACGGCTTGCAGCAGGTCGGCCACCGCCCGGGTCGGCGCCGTGAGGCCCTCCTCATCCAACTCGCCGGCCGCTGCAGCCTCCAGGATGCCCACCGCCAGCAGCAACACCTCACGCCAGTTGGGGTCGCCCAGGTAGCGCAGGAAGGCGGCCTGCCCCTCCCGCGTCATCTGCGTCACCAGGTACCAGGCGGCAAAGTACTCTTGAAACTGGCGGTGGAGAAAGCCATAGACCCCCTCGCCGCGGGCGACAAAAAAGCCGCTCAAGCGGCTGGCCGCGGCCAGCCACGCGGTCACCACGTCTTCCTCGCGCCGCCCGCCGCACAGCGCCGGTTCCTCGCGCACCGCCGTGCGCAGCCAGGTGCGCACCTGGTGCGCGTCCACCAGCGCCGCCGGATAGTCGGGGTTGGCGTGGAGGTGAAAGGCGACGTGGGCCGTCAGCCGCGTCAGCACGCGGACGTGGTCCCCGCCGCCCAGCAGCGCGGCCAGCCGCCCCCACGTTGTCTCGCGCTGGCGAAAGACGGCGCGGGCGGCGCGGCGGTAGAGTTCCGTCCGTCGCGCCGGCAGCCCGGCGGCGGGGTCCTTGGCAAAGACCTGGGCCAGAATGGTCAAAAGCAACGGGTTGCGGGACATCTGGTCGCGGACGTTGGCGTCGGGGTGCTCCAGCACCGCCCTCGCCAGCGCGTCGGCCTGCTCCGGCGCGGCGTAATAAGTCGCCCAGTTGTGGCAAAAGCGACGCACGGCCGTGTCGTCCATCGGCTGGATGACGAAATGGGGCAGGTTTTCGTGCAGCGGCCGGAGGTGGTAGCCGACGATGCGGCTGGTGACGATGACCTGATTCCCGCCGCCCTGCAATGCGTCCTCGTCGGGGAGCGGAGCATAGCCAGGCTCCAGCGGCGAACGGCCCCCGGCATCGCGCGCCCAGTCGCGGATCAGCGCCTCGATCTCGGCGGCGATGGCCTCGCGCTGGGTCAGGTCGGTGACCTCGTCCAGGCCGTCGAGGATGAACGTCACCCGCCCGGCGGCCAGATAGTCCTGCAACAGCGCGTGTACCGCTTCGGGGCGGCGTCCGGGCGCCAACTGCTCCTGCAGGTGGCGGCCCAGGTAATGGCGCAGGGGCAGGCGGGTGTCCTGGCCGGGTTGGGGCCAGCGTGCGGCGGCATAGTCGGCGATGCGCACCAGCACCGGCAGGCGCGCCGGGCCGAGAACCTCGCGCTCCTCCGGCGCGGCGTCGGGCCGGACGTGGTCGCCGGGCACTTCCACCACATCCCGTCCGGCCTGCTGGGCGCGGGCCAGTTGCAGCGCCAGCCAACGGGCCAGCGTCGTCTTGCCGCTGCCCGGGTCGCCCAGGAGGACGATCCAGCGATAGCGGCGGACGATCTCGGCCAGGTGGTAGGTGCGCGGCTTTTCCTCCTGCGCGGCCAGCAACTGCTCGCGCAGCCGCGGGTCGTGGAGCAGGTAGCGGGCCGCGTAGGGGTCGAGCAGCGCAAGGCGGTAGAGGGCCCCGATATCCAGCAGGCCGGCCCGTTGCTGCTCCCGCGCCAGGTCGCGGAAAAGCTCGGAACTGGCCCGGCGCTCGGCCGGCGAGGAGCGGTCGGCCTGGAGGGCCACATAGACCCGCTCCAGGGGGATGGTGGCGCCCTTTGCGGTGGCGTAGGGGAGGCGGACGTCCTTGCACTCGGCGATCAGTGCGTCCAGGTAAGCCGCACGGTCGGCTTCGGTGTAAGGCGGCGGCTGGCGCAGAACGGCGATCTCGCGCAGCAGGGTCAGGGCCTGCTCCAGCAGCGCACGCAGGTCGGGCGGCAGGCCCAACGCGGCCATTGCCCGGTCGCCGATAGCCACGCCGCTGACCGGACCGAGAAAGACCAGGTTGTACTTAGCCTCGCGCAATTCCCGCTCCAGGCGGGCCACCGTCGCGGCGATGGTCACCAGCGTGCCGCGCTGCTCGCGCAGCAGGTTGTGGATCGCCGCCACGCGCACCAGGATGACGCGGTTGTGCAGCGGGCTGTCCGGCTGCATCGCCGCGCCCAGCAGCGCGTCCGTCAGGCCGCGGGTGAGGGCGGTCAGGGCGGCGTCAAAGTCCACGGGCAGGGTGGCGCGGTCGTACTCCAGCGCGTCGAAGCGCTCGCGCAGGAGCGGCAGCGGCGGCTCGTCGCCCTCCAGCGCCAGGGCCAGCAGTCCCTCCGCCACCTCCGGTTGGGTCACGAATTGGCGCAGGATGTCCTCGACCAGCGCCCGCCGGTCGGTGTCCAGGTCGGCGGTCACCTCGCGCAGCATGGCCTCGAACGCGCTCTGGTAGCAGCGGCGCAGGGCCTGCTCCTCCGGCGAACCCGAGACAAAGGTCGTGAGCCGCGCGGCGCCGGCCCGCAGCAGGTCGTAGGCCAGCGAAGCGGCCAGGTTGGTGAAAAAGTCGGTGGCAAGGGTCATCGTTGCGACTCCTCGTCGGGTGGTTGGACGGTTGCATTATCGCCGATGGCGATGCCTTCGGCGTGGTCAATCTGGATGTTGTACTTGCCGCTCTGCACCGTGTTGCGGTCGCCGGTGACGATCACGCTCCCACTCACATCCCCGCCAATCGCCACGGAGCGCTCGCCGAGGGCCTGCACGACGCGCCCGATGCGCACCGCGGCCTCGTCCTGCGCGGCCGCCCAGCCGCCTTTCGGCAAGCCCTTGCCCCCGCGCAGCAACGCCACGGGGAAGTCCTCGGTCGCGGCGTCGAGGAAGGGGGTCTGTTCCTGACCCATCGCCTGCGCGCTGGTCGGCACGGCCCGGCTCAGGTGCGCCATCAGGTTGGAGACGCGCACCTCGGCGTCCCCTGGACGGTTGCCCGCGCCCTGCAGCGCCTCCAGCAGGTGGTAGGTGAACAGGCTCAGGCGGCCGTCGGGCCGCACCCACGACTGCTGGCTGCCGGTCGAGGAGCTAAAGACGGCCCGCCCTGTCCCTTGCTTCAGTGCCTCGGCCACCCCTTTGGGCAACGCAACCTGGCTCAAGCCCGGCGGCAACTTGAGCGGCGGCGCGTCTTTGGCCGTGGCCATGCCCGCCGCGTGGCAGCAGTCCATAAAGACCAGCAGTCGCCGCGCCTGCACCTGCCGCAGCGCGGCGGTGAAATCCTCGGCCCCCAACGCACTGCCCGGCAGGTCGAAGGGTTCGACATTGTGCGGCAACAGGTAGTAGCGCCCTGTGCTCCCATCCAGCCAGCCGTGGCCGGAGTAAAAGACGACCGCGGTGGCGTCGCCGGCGGCGGCGGCGCGCCCGGCCAGCCAGGCCAGGTCCTCCAGGATGGCCTGCTTTGTGGCCCCGGCGTCGTGCAGCAGGCGGATGTGGTCAGCGGGGTAGCCGCACAGGGTGGGGTCGCTCAGCACGGCCTGCAGGGCGAGCATATCCCGCACCGTCACCGGCAGCGACCAGGGCTGATAGGCGCACTCGCCGACGCCGATGAGGAGGGCGTAGCCGTGAGAAAACGTGTTGTCCATAGATTTTCCTCCAAATCAAGAGCATTTGGGGCCTCCAGGCGCAGCGGCGGGGTCTGGCCGATGAACTCGCCCGTCCATCCGTGCCCCCTTCGCGGCCGTCCCTACCGCACCCACTCGAAAATCCACACCCGGCCCTGGCTATCGCCGCAGGCCAGGGTGCGGTCATCGCCGGAGAGGGCGAGGGAGAGAATCAGCGCGTCGTTCCAGAAGAGGAGGCGGGACTGCCCGCTTTCCAGGTCCCAGGCGCGCAGGGTGCGGTCGTCCAACCCGCTGACGATGGTGCGCCCATCGGCGCTCAGCGCCACCGCAGTCACTCCTGCCGTATGCCCTTCCAGCGAGCGCAGCAGGTTATGGATCGCCGCCACGCGCACCACGCTCACCCGGTTGTAGAGCGGGCTGTCCGGCTGTATCGCCGCGCCCAGCAGCGCGTCCGTCAGGCCGCGGGTGAGGGCGGTCAGGGCGGCGTCGAAGTCCACGGGCAGGGTGGCGCGGTCGTACTCCAGCGCGTCGAAACGCTCGCGCAGGAGCGGCAGCGGCGGCTCGTCGCCCTCCATCGCCAGGGCCAGCAGTCCCTCCGCCACCTCCGGTTGGGCCACGAATTGGCGCAGGATGTCCTCGACCAGCGCCCGCCGGTCGGCGTCCAGGTCGGCGGCCACCTCGCGCAGCATGGCCTCGAACGCGCTCTGGTAGCAACCACGCAGGGCCTGCTCCTCCGGCGAACCTGAGACAAAGGTCGTGAGCCGCGCGGCGCCGGCCCGCAGCAGGTCGTAGGCCAGCGAAGCGGCCAGGTTGGTGAAAAAGTCGTCCAGTGAGATCATGCCAGCTCCTCGGTAAGCGATGCAGGACAACTGCGAGCAGTTGTCCTACTTTGCAAGCAGGACCAACAGCGTCTCGCGCCTCAGCAAGTCGGGATCGGCGCCCGGGGCCAGGAAGGGACGCACATCCGCAACGATATGCTCCCAGGCCGCCGTTTCCAGGCGCGCACGGATCACTCTCCGCCAGTTCTCCCCGCTCAGCATCTCGCCTTGCCAGCCCGTCTGACGCAGGGCGTTGTTGAGCAGGGTCAGGTTGGGCGCAGGCCAGGTGGGGTCGCTGAGATACCAGAGCAGATCGTACAGATCACGCCCCTTGAGGAAGGGACGCTGCAGGATGGCATGGAGCTTGCCCGCCAGCAGCGAGGCCCGGTCGTGGTGCTGCAAGCGCAGGGGAATGTGCCGGCGGATGAGGGTGGTCTCCAGCCCGGCACCGGCCGGTGGAGCCGTGTCCACTTCGATCTTGACCGCCAGGACCTCGCCCCGCTGCGGCGACAGCCCCAATTCGTAGAGCAGGCCAGGGAAGCGCACAAAGGCGCTGTGCACCGCCTTGCGATCGTTGACTTTGAGCTCGATGGCATAGCCTTCGACGGCCAATTCGCTCTGCACGGCCCGCAAATAGGCGCGGAAGTCGTAGCGCTCTCGCTCCTGCTCCAGGGCAAAATCCAGGTCTTCGGAATACCGGGCGCTGGCGTAGAGAAAACGCAGGGCGGTGCCGCCGTGAAAGGCCAGCGGGATCATCGCGCCGGCGCGCTGCAGCGCTCCCAGGATGCGCGCCTGAAGATACTCGCGGGCGCGGTTGCGCCCTTCCACAGGGGTAGGCGCGGCGCGTACCAGTTCGGCCAGATAGTCCTTCACAGCGTCTCGTACTCCTCGACTTCAGCGCGCGTCAGTTCGCTCAGCACGGCAGCCGCCCGCTTCAGCTTGGGACGTTCCAGCGCCTCCGCCCAGCGCCACACCTCGTCGAGATCGAGACGTTCCAGGTTCTGGAGGCGCAGCTCGCGCAGATAGGCGGCCGAGTCGGCGCCGGGGGAGAGGTAGATCAGGTCGAGCAGGGCTTTGGCGGGTGTGGCCACAAGGGCCTGCTGCCCACCGCCGAGGTCCAGCAGACGATAGCCGCGCAGCAAGGCAGGCTGCACGTGATGAAAGACAAAGACGCCCAGCGGCGTCTCCCACTGCCCCGGCCGCGCGGCGGTCACACTGACGGTCACCGGCGCGTGCTCCGGGATCAGGCCGTAATGCGCCAGCGCCGACTGGCAACTGACATACGAGCCGCGCACCATGCGGTTGGCCACGAGGAACGGATGCGGCTTGACCTTCTGATAGGGCGGGGCCAGGGCATAGAGGCCGCGGCGCAACTGGTACAGAGACCCCCCTTTGACCCAGCGCGAGAGCTGCCGGCGCACGTCGGCCGGGTCCGTCTGCCCGGCCAGCAGCAGCCCAGTCTCGAAGACCGGCTCATCGTCCACGATCCGCAGCAGCTCGTCGAATTTCATGCCGTTAGTATACCATGTATGGCAAGTTATCGCAATGTAATCCCGTGGTCGCCCGTCACGATCACGCTGCTGCTGACATCCCCGCCAATCGCCACGGAGCGCTCGCCGAGGGCCTGCACGACGCGCCCGATGCGCGCCGCGGCCTCGTCCTGCGCGGCCGCCCAGCCGCCTTTCGGCAAGCCCTTGCCCCCGCGCAGCAGCGCTACGGGAAAGTCCTCGGTCGCGGCGTCGAGGAAGGGGGTCTGTTCCTGACCCAACGCCTGCGCGCTGGCCGGCACGGCCCGGCTCAGGTGCGCCATCAGGTTGGAGACGCGCACCTCGGCGTCCCCCGGACGGTTGCCCGCGCCCTGCAGCGCCTCCAGCAGGTGGTGGGTGAACAGGCTCAGGCGGCCGTCGGGCCGCACCCACGACCGCTGGCTGCCGGTGGAGGAGCTGAAGACGGCCCGCCCGGCTCCTTGCTTCAGTGCCTCGGCCACCCCTTTGGGCAACGCAACCTGGCTCAAGCCCGGCGGCAACTTGAGCGGCGGCGCGTCTTTGGCCGTGGCCATGCCCGCCGCGTGGCAGCAGTCCATAAAGACCAGCAGTCGCCGCGCCTGCACCTGCCGCAGCGCGGCGGTGAAATCCTCGGCCCCCAACGCACTGCCCGGCAGGTCGAAGGGTTCGACATTGTGCGGCAACAGGTAGTAGCGCCCTGTGCTCCCATCCAGCCAGCCGTGGCCGGAGTAGAAGACGACTGCGGTGGCGTCGCCGGCGGCGGCGGCGCGCCCGGCCAGCCAGGCCAGGCCCTCCAGGATGGCCTGCTTTGTGGCACCGGCGTCGTGCAGCAGGCGGATGTGGTCAACGGGATAGCCGCACAGGGTAGGGTCGGTCAGCACGGCCTGCAGGGCGAGCATATCCCGCACCGTCACCGGCAGCGACCAGGGCTGATAGGCGCACTCGCCGACGCCGATGAGGAGGGCGTAGCCATGAGAAAACGTGTTGTCCATAGATTCTCCTCCAAATCAAGAGCATTTGGGGCCTCCAGGCGCAGCGGCGGGGTCTGGCCGATGAACCCGCCCGTCCATCCGTGGCTCCATTCGTGGACGGCCTACCGCACCCACTCGAAAATCCATACCCGCCCCCGGCTATCGCCGCAGGCCAGGGTGCGGTCATCGCCGGAGAGGGCAAGGGAGGTAATCCACGCGTCGTTCCAGAAGAGGAGACGAGACTGCCCGCTTTCCAGGTCCCAGGCGCGCAGGGTGTGGTCGCCCGACCCGCTGGTAATGAAGCGCCCATCCGCGCTCAGCGCCACCGCAGTCACCCAATCCGTATGCCCTTCCAGCGAGCGCAGCAGGGCGATGTCTTCGGGGATGATCTGTCCGCTTTGCAATCGGTCGAGGATGGGCTGGAGGTCAGGCATGTGCGCTCCCGTAGCGCAACTGCTCGCAGTTGCGCTACACCTTGTTGCTATCGCCGGTGATGATGATGTTCTCGCCGATGGCCGCGGCGCAGTCGCCGTTGGCGGTGACGGTCACGCCGGCGGCCTCGGCCTCACCCCACAAGCGGGCGATTCGCCAAGTCTGGGGCCGCTTCGATAGAAACGCGCCGATCTTGTGTGCCAGTTCGAGTATCCTGGGATCCATGGTTGACCTCCTGAATAAAGATTTGTTGTATCCGCGCTGTTCAGCCATCCGCTCTTTTGTCAAGGGTCAGCGGCAATTTCTCCGCAGAGCTTGCTCGATACGCTGACGGTCGCGTGCTTTGCGCGGGCGCAATTCCAGGGCTCGGCGTAAATGCTTGCAGGCTTCTTCGCGACGGTTGGTGGGCAGCAGAACCCGCACGGCAAAGTGGTAGTGGGTGAGCGGGTCTTTCTCATCCAGTTTCAACGCCTGGAGGAAATGGGCTTCGGCGGAGTTGTAATCGCCCTGCTCGGCCAGCAGACTGCCCAGGGTGGAAAGGAGCAGGGCGCGCCCGCGGCGGTAAGTGACGCGCCGCAAGCCGCTTTCCAACAACTCCCGCGCCTTGGCGATCTCCCCCTGCTCCTTCTCCAGCAGCGCCCACGCCTGTAATGAAACGGCATCTTTCGGGTCGGCGGCGCTGGCGCGCGCGAACAACTCCCGCGCCTTGGCGATCTCCCCCTGCTCCTTCTCCAGCAGCGCCCACGCCTGTAATGAAACGGCATCTTTCGGGTCGGCGGCGCTGGCGCGCGCGAACAACTCCCGCGCCTTGGCGATCT
>Ga0208197_1000918_pt1 | contig 33201 bp, 22 predicted proteins | sample AD_JPNNA4_MetaG_FD_184444 | JGI IMG/M metagenome (GOLD analysis project Ga0208197, IMG submission 184444) | Active sludge microbial communities of municipal wastewater-treating anaerobic digesters from Japan - AD_JPNNA4_MetaG (SPAdes) (version 2) | ecosystem: Engineered > Bioreactor > Anaerobic...
CTGAGCCAGGATCAAACTCTCCGTTGTAAGATTGTTTTTTCTTGTTCTCTGGACTTCCGTTATTTGTCTTCTGTTGACGGTCTTGCTTGTTGCTTTCCTGTCTTTCCTTTTCGTCTATCGCCAATACTTCAAAGATCTCTCTCTTCTTGTCCCCTCCGCGCCCTCCGGCGCCTTCGGCTTTCGTTTTGCGGTTGCAAAGGTAAAACCTTTTTTCGAATCCGCAAACCTTTTCTGAAGTTTTTTTTCTGCGGCCCAGGCCGCTCCGCTTACCTCTCGAAAGCGGGTGCAAAAGTAGCCGCTTTACCCCACCCCTCCAAATCTTTTCGGATGTTTTTTTCGGGAAAATCGCACTTTATCTGAACCTCAGCCGGTTAGATGCAAACTTGTTTTTGAAACCGTTTTGAGGAATGCGGATTTCTATAGGGAAAAATGTCGGCCTCATCCTAAAATAGATCGTAGTCGACTTCTCTAGTGTTGAAAATGATTGTATTTTAGAAAGAGCGGCTTTGATTATGCAGGCCGGAAGCCTGCTTTTAGCACGACGATATAAAAGAAGCGTTGCAGAACGAAACAAAACGCTTACTACACTTAACAATGGAAATCGAGAAATGTAAAGCCATGGCCTTCTTCATTTACCATATTAATCCTCTTTCTATGCATTTTTTTCGTTCAGACATTCCCTGCTATTCTACAAATCTTTTTTAAGATAAACCATGTCAACAAGTTGTATGTCGCCGTCGAACATAGGGTGATCGTAATTTTCGGTGAAAAAGTTTTTTATACGGTGTGACTTTTCAAACCCACAGCTTTCGTAAAACGACAAGATCCACGGAACATCGCCTGTTCCTAAAAGCATGGTTTCGTAACTGTTTTTGTAAAAGTTGAAAACAAATTTTATCAATGCACGGCCATAGCCTTTGCCTTGATATTCCTCGTAAGTAGCTATGTTTTTCAATTCACAGGTTGTTTCATTCACTGGCGCTACAACACAAACACTTTTCAGACCATCGTCGTACAAAGCAAACAAGTCTCCATTTGACAAGTACTTATCTATCATATCTTCCTGTTCGTCGGCCAATAGTAACAAGTCAAGGAATTGTTTCTTGTTTTTGTTTATTTGTTCAATTTTCATTTTTGATTTTTTGTTAATAGAAACAGTTAATATGGTACTAATAAAATGAATCCCGTATGTGGAGCATTACCTAAAACTCATTCAGCGGTTTTGAGAAACGAAACTTCTATTTCTCAAAAGACACTTGAGTACAAATTTAAATAAAGTTTTGAAAAACAAGCCGTGACGTTCATTATATATGAACCCCATGGTGGAAATAATCCAAAACTTATTTGAGTCTGCCTATCTGGTTGTTTTTTGTCTTGCTAATACAGTGAAGGTTTGCGAAGGCTCTCCTATTTCTGATGATCGGGGCAAACTATCCTTCAGTTTCTTTGGTATAATTCTACCCTGTTTTTAAGCACGGAGATCCACTATTTACGAAGTGACGTGATAATCCATATATGAAGTGAATTTACATATCTCACAATCAAACAGTTTATACTTTAGCAATCGAGTTTAATGCTCTACACAAGAGCCATTGAAAAACACAAAACCATATTGTATGATAACAAAAAATTACACAAAACACAGCATTATTCTACTGCTAGTTTTATTCATGAGTTCGCTGAACATTTCAGCCGCACACCAGATGGAAAATCTGGATCGAGGAGTTGTTGCCGTCAAAGTAACAGATGGCGTTTTCGTTAGTTGGCGTTACCTAGGCACGGAAGATCCGTCCATAGGTTTCAACCTTTATCGTGATGACAGAAAAGTAAACAACGAGGTCATCACAACCAGTACCAATTATACTGATGCAGGAGGAAGTGCCAATTCTATTTATACTGTTCGTGCCGTTATAAACGGTGTAGAACAAGGTGATTCAAAAAAAGCAAATGTTTGGGGCAATCAGTATCTGACTGTCAAATTAAATCGTCCAGGTACTAACTACACACCTAATGACATGAGCGTAGGCGATGTGGACGGAGATGGAACATACGAACTTTTCGTAAAATGGGATCCAAGTAATTCGCAGGATGTGGCTAATAAAGGAAAGACCGACCTTGTTTATATAGATTGCTATACAATGGCTGGTAAACAATTGTGGCGTATTAATTTAGGTGTCAACATTCGTGCAGGAGCCCACTATACCCAATTCCAAGTTTTTGATTACGATGGAGACGGAAAAGCTGAAATGGTTTGCAAAACAGCTCCAGGATCAAAAGATGGAAATGGAAAAAACATCATCATGGGCAACGATGATCCAACAAAAGATTATAGAAATGGGGACGGATACATCATTACCGGACCTGAATATTTAACAGCTTTTAACGGAGAAACAGGAGCCGAAATGTCGACCGTTGCTTACAAACCTGCCCGAGGAAATGTTTCCAGTTGGGGTGATAACTACGGAAACCGTGTTGACCGTTTCCTTGCATGTACTGCTTACTTAGATGGAGTACATCCTTCTGTTGTAATGTGTAGAGGTTACTATACCAGAGCTACTTTAACCGCTTACGATTTTAAGGATGGCAAACTTGTTGAGCGTTGGTTCCATGACTCTCCAAACAAAGGACAAGGAGCATACGGAGATGGAAACCACAACTTAAGTGTAGCTGATGCAGATGGTGATGGATTCGATGAAATCATTTATGGTTCATCTACTATAGATCATGATGGAAAGTTACTTTATAGAACAGGATACGCACATGGTGATGCGATGCACGTTTCAGATATGGATCCTGACAGTCCGGGATTAGAGCTATTTACTGTACATGAATCAACAGGAGGAAAGTACGGACATAACCTAAGTAGCTTGAAGGATGGAAAGGTTTTGGTTGGTCGTGCACCAGGAGCCGATGATAATGGACGTGGATTGGCTGCAGATATCGATGCAAGCCACCGTGGTTTTGAATTTTGGAGTTCAGCTTACGGAAATATTTTCGACTGCAAAGGAACATCCATTGGCACAAAACCATCATCTGCCAATTTCCGCGTATATTGGGATGGTGACCTTCAGGACGAATTGCTGGATGGCAACAAGATTGACAAATGGAATGGCAACGGAACCACAAGATTATTTACAGCCACTGGATCTTCTTCTATCAATGGTACCAAGTCTGTACCTAATTTATGTGCAGATATTTTAGGAGACTGGCGTGAAGAGGTAATCTGGTATAACAGTAGCAATCCTAGCGAGATTCGAATTTATACCACTACCATTGCTACCAAATATCGTTTATTCACATTAATGCACGATCCTGTCTATCGTTGCGCCATAGCTTGGCAGAATACAGCTTACAACCAACCTCCTCATCTTGGATTTTACATCGGTGATGGATTGCAGGATGTAAAGCAACCAGATATTTTTGTAACCGGAGAAACTCCAGTTCAAAAACCATCTCTGTCGATATCTAGTGAATCACAAACAGTATTCTCTGGTAATGCAATAGAGAATATCACTATCAGCTTTGGTGGAAGTGCAACAGGTGTTGAAATTGCAGAATTACCTGCAGGTCTTACCAAAACTGCAATTGCAAACGGCTTCACCATTTCAGGAACTCCAACAGAAAGCTGTACAATAACTGTCAAATCAGTGGGTGGAGAAGGTGATGCTGTAACAAAATCAATAAAAATCAACGTCATCAGCACTGATTTAAAGAAAGTTGCATACATAACAGACCCAGCAGCTGCAAACTACAAGAATGACACAAAGATTCTCAGCGCATTGAAAGGTTGTGAAGATTTATATGTAGTAGAAATAGATGCAAACCAAACGACAGACCTCTCACAATATGATTTGATTGTGATTAGTGAAGTTGCAGGCTCAGGAGCCGCTTTGATTCCTGCTTTGGAAGGTATCGACAAACCGATGCTCTCCATGAAAGTGCATGCATATAAAGCAGGCGCATGGGATTGGGCAATCGAAGGTTTCGGAGATGACGCAGAGGCAACTACTATCGTAGTAAATAATGATATGCTGAAACATCCTATGTTTAAAGATGTAACATTCACAAACGGCAATGAAGTTCGGATTCTTTCAGAAGTTGACACAAAAGGCTTGACTTTCATGAATCCAGAATCATTTACTCAAGCTAGCGGCGAGATAAAAGGAATTGCATCCATTAAAGGCCTAACTGAGGTGAACATATTAGAAGCATCAGCTGGAAGTACAATTGCAGGAACTACGCTTAAAAACGATTTCATCCAAATTGGAATTAACAGTAGTTCGTATGCAAATGTGACAGACGATGGAGTTTCTATCATTAAGAATGCTTGCTATTATTTGTTAGGATCTGAAGAAACACAAGTTGAAGCTATACCGTCTGGCATCAGTACAAGCATAAGTGTATTCCCTAATCCAGTTGTAGACAGACTGAACATCAAGCTAAATGCATCTAGAGAGACTGAAATAAATGTAACTCTTACCAATATGATTGGTACGGAAGTCTTACATTTCTCAGAAACAATTAGTACAGGAAACAATACGATTTCTATTGAAAGAAATTCAATTCCAGCAGGAACATATGTACTCGGAATCACAACTAGCGATGGTATATATTACGATGTCAAGATTATAACCCTAAAATAACAAGTGTGTAATATTCATTCTGTTAATTTATAATTTTCAGTCAGATGCCTGTCTATGAGACATTGACAGGCATCTGCAAATTTAGACATTCATGTCCTTTGTATTTCAAATCTTAGGAAATAAACCACTTAATGGACAGAACGAAGTTTTTAAGGTTTGCATGTTTCATTCACAGGAGTTGTCGTAAGATAAGCTAAAAACAAATCCTGAACAATCGTTCGTTAAGAAATTAACGGACGATTACTTTTTTATAAGAATTTCGTTACTTTGCACTGCGATTTTGCACACGTAAAAAATCATAGATGAAATACCATATTTTGGCAGCAATAACAGCATTGATTTGGGGATCTACATTGATCTCTTCTAAATTACTGCTGGATGCGGGAATGACGCCTGCAGAGATCATGATGTGCCGTTTTTTGCTGGGGTACCTCTTTCTTTGGATTCTATATCCCCGTACTCATCGCATAAGAGATTGGCGGGATGAAGGGATTTTTTGCCTGATGGGCCTTTTCGGAGGAACCGTCTATTTCCTGGCAGAAAACACTGCTCTCTATTATACGCATACAACAAATGTGGCACTAATCTGTGCTACTGTACCTATTGTCACCGCAGTATTATCGCATTTTATCATAAAAAATGAGCGTTTGACCAACCGTTTCTTCGTTGGTTCCATCATTGCTTTTGCAGGTGTGGCATTAGTTGTATTGAACGGCAACTTCTACTTAAAGCTTAGTCCGAAAGGCGATATTCTAACCTTCGTGGCTGTACTCAGTTGGGCGTTGTACTGCGTATTCCAAAAACTATTGAGAGGAAAACACAACACTATCTTCATTACCCGAAATATCTTCTTTTACGGAATGTTAACGATGCTCCCCTACTTTCTCTTTGTTGAACCGTTTAAATTCACATTAGAAGGTTTTTCCAACCCAGTTGTTTGGGGAAATCTCTGCTTTTTAGGATTGATAGCCTCCGCCATCTGTTACTACATCTGGAACCTTGCCATAAACCATATTGGCGTGGTTAAGACAAACAACTACGTTTACTTTCTCCCCTTGGTGACCATCATCGTAGCCAGTATCTTTTTGAAAGAACATATCACCATATTCTCCGCCATTGGTACAGCATTGATTATCGGAGGACTTTTATGGACAAGCAAAAAAACATAAGCAAGAAACAACAATCATGAAAATACTTATTATAAATGCAAGTCCGAGAAAACATGGACTGATTGCACAGATGCTAAACGAAATTGAAAAGTCACTTCCAGAAAGCTGCGAGGTAGACAACATTTACGTCAACGGACTAAGCGTACAACCTTGCATTGGCTGTATGAAATGCCGAACAGCCCTCAACTGCTGTCTGCCGGAAGATGACGCTCAACGCATACTTCAGAAAATCAAAGAGGCAGATGCCTTGGTAATCGGATCACCTTGTTACTGGGGAAACATGAACGGTTACCTGAAAGTTCTGTTCGACCGTATGGTTTACGGAATGATGGGAGAAAATAAAATTGGAATTCCCATTCCTTTGCACAAAGAAAAAAAAGCGGTCATTGTTACAACCTGCACCACTTTTTTCCCATTCAATATTCTTTTCAACCAAACCAGAGGTGTTGTCAAGTCTTTACGAGAGATCTTAAAATGGAGCGGATTTAAAGTAGTTGGCACCCTCGAAAAGGGAGGAACACACAAACATCATACACTTACAGAAAGGGAAATAAAAAAATGCAAGAAACTAGCAGCCAAAATCAGTTAGCATTACTTGAATTTCTATCTCAAAAAAGAATAAATTTATTCGAAATAGAAGAGCTTGTCAAAAGAATTAATGCGGATACATCCTTATTCCCTTTTCTATACGAAGCCACCAAGAGTGAGGATGTTATTATCTCTTGGCATGCCTGGTGGACTTGCGAACATCTTGCACGAATCAACAAGTCTGTTTTCTCTCCTTTAAAAGAAGAATTGATCGAGCGTTTGCAAAACACGCAACACAAAGGTACAATAAGGCTTATTGTCAATATCTTACTCTACTCCATTCCCGTTGAGAAACCCATTTCCGTACCCCTATTGAACTTCTGTTTAGACAATATGTTTTCATTGCAAATGCCAGTGTCTGTCCAATCTTCCTGTATGAAGCTTGCGCATAAGCTCTGTCTTACAGAACCAGAATTACTGACCGAGTTCAATACACTTTTGGATAATGTAGAGTTGGAGTATTACACACCAGCCATCCGTTCTTCTATCCGTAAAATACAGCACAAGAAAGGGGAGAAAAAAAGAGGCAAAATCAAATTTTAACCATTATTTAAATCATTCTATCTTTAATATGATGTATCTTTGCGTTCGGTAAAGGGGGTGCCTAAATTCAGGCTGAGATCATACCCATTGAACCTGTGCAGGTAATGCTGCGAAGGGATTTTCAATTGATTATCTTCAATCAATTCTTACAAAATCACAACGATCTCAACTTTCAAAATTTCCCCTTTCTGAATCAGAAGAGAGGAAGAATTTTCTTTTTCTATCAAGACAAATGAAATTCTTCACATCTTCTTAACCAACTAATTATATAAAGATGTTTTCAGAAGAGTTAGAGAAGATTTCGTGGGATGAAACCACGAAAAATATTTATTCAAAAACAGACGCCGACGTTCGCCGTGCGTTAGCAAAAGAGCGTTTAACTGTAGACGATTTAATGGCGCTCATTTCACCAGCAGCAGAGCCATACTTGGAGACAATGGCCCAATTAAGCCAGAAGTACACTTTAGAACGTTTTGGGAAGACCATTTCCATGTTCATTCCTTTATATCTGACCAATTCATGTACCAACCACTGCGTTTATTGCGGATTTCACGCAAGCAATCCGATGAAACGTACCATTCTTACAGAAGAGGAGATTGTGAATGAATATAAAGCAATCAAGAAACTGGCTCCATTTGAAAACATTCTATTGGTTACTGGTGAGAATCCAGCAAAAGCAGGAATTCCTTACATAGCAAAAGCTCTTGATCTTGCAAAACCTTACTTCTCAAACTTAAAAGTGGAGGTAATGCCACTCTCTGCCGAAGATTACAAAGAGCTCATAAAACATGGACTCAATGGCGTAATTTGTTTCCAGGAGACTTACAACAAAGCTAGATATAACGTATATCACCCTAAGGGTATGAAAGCAAACTTCGAATGGAGAGTAAACGGTTTTGACCGTATGGGTCAGGCTGGCGTTCACTCTATCGGAATGGGTGCTTTGATCGGATTGGAAGACTGGCGTACAGATGTAACCATGATGGCCCACCATCTTACGTATTTAAAAAAGAATTATTGGAAGACAAAATACAGCATCAACTTCCCTAGAATGAGATATGCTGAGAACGGCGGTTTTCAACCTAATGTGATTATGAGCGACAAGGAATTGGCACAAGTAACGTTTGCCTTCCGTATCTTCGACCATGATGTTGATATCAGCTACTCCACAAGAGAGGGCGTATTCATTCGCAACCACATGGCTACTCTTGGTGTTACAACCATGAGTGCAGAAAGCCACGTTGAACCAGGCGGATACCACTCTTATCCAGAGACGTTGGCTCAGTTTGATGTAACAGACAACAGAAAGGCATTTGAAGTCGTAGAGGCTCTTAAAGAGGCAGGAAGAGAACCGGTTTGGAAAGACTGGGACGAAGCTCTCAACTAAAAAAAACAAAAGGAAGAAGGCCTACAAATCAATGCCTTCTTCCTTTCACTTTTAAAAAGGAAAATATCTACTATTTATTCAAAATCTTATACTTCTTTATAACTCCTGATGGAGCAACACTCTGAAGGAATAATATAGGACAATCGACATTATCGAGCCTCAACTCATTTCTACCTTCATTCAAAAACACTACATTATTCAACAAGACTCTACCCAACACATCCGTTACAACCAACCGATACGAGCCAGATTCATTCACATCGATCAACAAAGTACCATCTATCATCAACACACCATCTGACCGCAATAGCAATTGTTCTACATCTGTTTCTTTAGAGACAAACTTCACCTCAGGAGAATAAGATTCCACATCTTGTGCCTTGATAGAGAATCTTCCCTCGGAAACTAGGGTTGCAGGAACATTCCAAACATAAGACGTCTCCGTCTTTAATGAAGCCAGCTTCTGTTCTTCTGGCAACAATGCGAAATGGTTAACATTGATACATCCTGCAGAATCAATATATAATCTAAACTTATCAGAAGAGACTGTTCTAAACGATGCTTTATAGTCAGGACCTACAGACAATCCACTATCAACCGATGCCCAATTCTTCTCCACATAATCATAATATTGAATTTTGTAAGAAAGAATAGGACCACATCCATCGTATGATGTTTCGTCTACAATAGCACCACTAACCGGAACAACATATTCCAAATCATATTCAAGCCATTCATTCATATTTGTCTGAGCTCCCCAACGGTTACTCTTATCCGGATTCAAGGCATAAGTGTTTTTCCATCTAAACAATGAATCCTCCGTTGTCCATTCTGATGAAGATAAGACAGTGGCCACTTTAGCAGTTGGGCACCAATAAAAATCTATCGAATCAGGAGTCTTTTTATTGTAAGTCCATTCTATCTCGCTAAGTCCTCCATTTTCCCAAACCACAGGAGCAGAAGGATTAATCCATACAGGAGCAGGAACTCTTGATGGAGCTAAAGCAACTGTCGTAATACTCATAGGAGGCAATACTATATCTGAAGTTGAGGAATATGAAGAAATCGTTTTACTCCAGATGTTCTGGTCAGGAACTGTCTGTACGATAGTTCCTGTTTCTGGGACTTCACCTTTGAATGACAATGTGGTTGAATGTCTCACACTTCCTTTATTTATTATAACAACAGATATATCCTCTCCGTCTGGGCTTTTGAAAGCCACAGAAACAATATCTCTGTTGTTTGCAGATATTCCGATACAGATCCAACCTTTCTTCACGAACTTCGAAAAATGTCTTAATCCATGATATTCCGGTTGGACAGAGAAACCATTTGGGTAAGACCACGTGGAGTCAGGTTTGTCCACATTAACACAGCCAGTACCATCACCACCCCATAACAAGCTCCAATGGAAATAAGCTGTTATTCGGTTGAAATTAAAGCCATTTGCAATGGTCCACGCCATGTGAACGGGGTCATAAATCGACTTTTCACGCAATGAACTATTTTCAGACATAAACATTGGTTTGTCCGAATAATCACGAGCTAAGCCTTGCATGGACTCTACATAATCATCTGGATGACTATATCTATCATTTCCATTTACACCTGAATGGTAATAGTGGAAACAGTATGCACTCAAGATGCTTTTATCCAACTTATCAGTATATTTCTGCGATTGGTTCCATCCAATTCCAAGCACATCAGGTCCTGTCATTTTCGGACGGTTAGCCAAATCTCCTAACATATAATCAACCGCACCTAATGCAGAGGCATAAGAAGCGACACCATCACTCTCTTCGGGATTGAGTATCATAGACTCATAAGTGGCATCCATATCTGGTTCATTCTGAATACTTACATAATCAGGAAAAACACCGTAAGCCTGGTATCTCTCCAATGATTTTCGCCACCAATCACCATACTGCCAATAGAGGAATTTGCCATCATCACCTTTCTTCAAGGTACCTTTAATCCAATTGTCAGTTCCTGTCAACTTATCATTATCCTTCAAACTTGGAGGAGCAGTCCAACATGCCATAATGACCAAGATATCATCGCCCATTCTTTGTTTTGCCTCACGAACCAACTCGGCTTGGCTCGACAAATCAGCATTCAGATCCTGGGCCCAATTACCGATACGGATAGCTGAGGTTCCTAAACCTTCAAATATGGTATCATATATCGCTTGTTTATTTGGATGCTTAGTGAAATATTCTTCATAAAAAACGAGGTTACCACCCAAACCCTGAACCGTCTGATAGTTTTGTGTGGGATCTACGGAAACGGCAACATCACCCGCCTTCGCTATCAAAGATAACGAAACGAAAAATGCTACTAAACAGCAGGTTATTATTTGTTTTGTGCGCTTCATGGTTTATGTTTTGTTTCCTTTTTATTCTTCTACGAAGCGCTAATTTATGTATTTTTTTGATAATATATTCTGATTTTTATCAAACAATATAGATTTTGCATTATTTTTTAATTAATCTACTGATTTTGGCTTTTTATAACATGATTTTTAAACACTTTGCCTTTAAGAAAAGAGCATAAAAAAAGAGGGCAGCTAAAAGCTACCCTCTCTGTTTTTTTAACTGATAAAATTATTTAACAGCGAAATATACAGGATTTGCACCAGCTTTGATTATTGTGCTAGTTGCTTCAGTACCAGACGCAACGCTCTTTGAATTAGCTTTCAAAATGAACAATACATCTGCAGGGCTAGCCTCAGCAGCAGCTTTGTTGATACCAGCAAAAGCTTTTGACAAATAAGAATTTCCTGCATCGCTCAAAGTAACTGTTTTACTACTGATAGTCAAAGTAACAGAACCTGTTTCTGCAGCACTTACAGTAAATTCACCAGCAAGAGTTTTCTTATCTGTGCTATAAATATAAGTTTTACCTGCAGCAACCTCAATAGAAGATGAGAAAGAATAACCTAAAGTGAAAGTCTTAGATGAGATGTTTCCATCACCATCTGTAGCTGTCAACTTATAAGTACCAATAGCAAGACCTTCAATTCTGAAAGAGTATGCTGTTTCTCCTTTAGCAGCTTTTGTCATTTCTGCAGACTGTTGTGCCATAGAAGTTTCAGCACCACCGTTTACTGAAAACAAAGTGATTGATTCGATCTCAGCCTCAGCATTGATAGAACCTGTTACTGCACTACCTGCATTGAATGCACCATTGTTATCTAATGTAATTTCTACAGTAGCATTATCCTCATCATCACTACAAGAAGTGAATGAGAAAGCTGCCATCAAAACAGCCAAAATAACTGATAAATTAAATACTTTCTTCATTTTAAAAAAACTTTTAGTTAAACAATAAATTATAGTTCTTATTTATTTTAAATGGTAAATAAATCTCATTTTAAAACCTTTTTTTCTATCCATACAATGGTATAAAACGAGTGCAAATATACAAAAAAATAGGAATGAGCAAACAAAAACTTCACAAAATGAGTTTTTGAAAATCTTTATACAAAATTTAAATCCTTAATTGATTTTGATTTTCAATAAATCCAAAACCACCATATAAATCAGAACGCCATATAAATCAGAAATATACAAAAAAAAGAAAATGGCGATAGAATATAAACGCTATCGCCATTTCAAAAAATATGAGAAAGTACTTATTATTTACTTCCGATTATTTTCTAAAGAAAGCCAAGTTCTCTTTATCGAATTCGTTGATGTACTTAAGATGTTTCTCAACCTCAGCCTCACCCATCAAAACAAATACATTTGCTGATTCGTGGAACAAATCCTTACGAGAAGAGTCAAGGATAAGAAGGTGACCCATAATAGTATACCCAGCCATTTCAACCAAATAACGAGCCAAGAAATCAAGAGACTCATTGTCTTTCAACTCAACAACACGGTTAACCGCTGCCTCGTATTTCTCTCTCATTGCCTTCAACTTATCTCTCAATCCGTTGAATGCAGGATTGATTTCGCGAGACTCGTAATCCTTCATCATATCCAAGTAGGTACCAGTTGTCACGTGGCGGATAGCAGCAACTACCTGCAACTGAGAAGTACCCTCATAGATGGTAAGGATACGTGCATCTCTGTAAAGACGCTCGCAAGTGTAATCCTTCATGAATCCAGAACCACCATGAACCTGGATACAATCGTAAGCATTCTGGTTAGCATACTCGCTGGCAAACATCTTCAACAATGGAGTGTAAGCGTCAGCAAGGTGCTGGTATTCTTTATATTCAGTTCTCTCCTCTTTAGAAAGAGCACGTTCGTTAGAGATAGCCTCGTATGACTTGTAAACATCAACAAAACGAGTTGTTTCATAAAGAAGTGAACGAGAAGCGTCCAATTTAGCCTTGATTGTAGAAAGAAGGCTGTATACAGCTGGGAATTCGATGATAGCCTTACCGAACTGACGACGATCCTTAGCGTATGCCAAAGCCTCATCGTAAGCTGCCTGTGAAAGTCCTACTGATTGAGCACCAACACCAAGACGAGCACCGTTCATCAAAGACATTACGTATTTGATCAATCCCATCTTTCTTGAACCAACCAACTTAGCCTTAGCGTTAGTGAAAACAAGCTCGCAAGTTGGAGATCCCTTGATACCTAATTTATTCTCGATACGACGAACCTTGATCGAACTGTCTTTCAGGTTCTCACATACGAAATAAGAAAGACCACGACCATCAGTTGTACCTTCCTCAGAACGAGCAAGAACCAACTTGATTTGAGCATCACCGTTTGTAATGAAACGTTTTACACCGTTCAAGTACCACCATCCGTCTGCCTCGTTGTACTTAGCTTGAAGCATAACAGCCTGAAGGTCGGAACCCGCATCTGGCTCAGTCAAGTCCATAGAGCAAGTATCACCCTTGTTGATACGTGGAAGATACTCGTCCTTGATCTCCTGAGAAGCAAACTCATTGATAGTCTCAGCGCAATCCTGCAATCCCCAAATGTTTGCGAATCCAGCATCAGCACGAGAAACGATTTCAGCTGCCATAACGTAAGGAACCATGGAGAAATTCAAGCCTCCGTATTGGCGAGGTAATGACATTCCGTAGAGTCCTGCCTGAACCAACTTATCGTGGTTCTCTTGAGTTCCCTTAGCGTAGATAACACGGTTGTTCTCTACTTGAGGACCATCATGATCAACGTCTTTTGCATTTGGAGCTAAGACTTCGCCACAGATTTCACCTACAATTTCCAATACTTTGTCGTAATTGTCAATTGCATCATCGAAATCGTTAGCGGCATAATCATATTTATCTTTATCAGCGTAGTTACGCTCTTTCATGTCAACGATTTTCTTCATCAATGGATGAGAAAGTTGGATTTTCAATCCTTCGTTGTCTTTATAGAAATTAGCCATTTTCTGTTTTTGTTAAGCCCTGTCGCTTTCACGAAGGGGTTTATTGAATAAAATTCAGAGGGATTTTAGAGGTCACCTCTTCTATTTCAAATGAAAAACTGCGATTATTTTGAGTTCTTCTTGTAATATTTGATCATCTTAGGAACGATTTCCTCAACATTACCGTTGATAACGTAATCAGCGATTTTGTTGATTGGAGCGCTAGGGTCATTGTTGATAGAGATGATAACAGCACTATCCTGCATACCTGCGATGTGCTGGATTTGTCCAGAGATACCACAAGCAATGTACAACTTAGGGCGAACGGTTACACCAGTTTGTCCAATCTGACGGTCATGATCAACGAAACCAGCATCGACAGCAGCACGGCTAGCACCAACCTCAGCGTGAAGTTCTTTTGCCAACTCGAACAATTTATCGAAACCTTCTTTTGATCCAACACCGTAACCACCGGCAACAACGATAGAGGCACCTTTTAAATTATGCTTAGCCTTCTCTACATGACGGTCAATAACCTTCACTATATAGTCAGCATCAGAAACATAATCAGAAACCTTATGTTTGATAACCTCACCTTTGTACTTAGGATCAAGAATCTCCTTCTTCATCACACCCTCACGAACTGTAGCCATCTGTGGACGGTGTTCAGGGTTAACGATTGTTGCAACGATGTTACCACCGAATGCAGGACGGATTTGGTAAAGTTGTTGAGTATAGTGTTTGTCAACCATTTCACCAGCCTCGTTCTTAACCTTCATGTCGAAATCACCGATTTCAAGTTGAGTACAATCTGCTGTCAAACCACTCGTTAAGTAAGAAGAAACACGAGGGCCTAGGTCACGACCGATAACGGTAGCACCCATAAGGCAGATTTGAGGTTTCTCCTCTTCAAATAACTTCACTACAAGTGCTGTGTGAGGAAGGGTTGTATAAGGGAATAGACCCTTAGCGTCAAAGATATGAACTCTATCAACGCCATAAGGCATTACCTGAGACTCGATTCCATCGATATCTGCACCAGCGCAGACACACTCTAACTTAACACCTAACTCATTGGCCAATTTACGACCTTTTGTAAGGAGTTCCAAGCTTACATCAGCAACTGTCTTGCCTTCTAGCTCACAATATACAAATACGTTATTCATCTCTTTAATTAGCCAATTGTGTTGTTAGACAAAAGTTCTACGATAAGGCATTCAACATCAGCATCGCTGCATGACATAGAACAAGTATGCTTAGCTTGGAATACGATATTCTTAACAGCCTTTACATTTGTTGGAGAACCAGCCTTACCTACTTGATTAAGATCTGCATCGATATCTGCAGCACCCCATTGTTGAATATTTAAATAAGGTTTTTCTGCAACCATAGCTTCTGCTTCAGGAGTTGTACGCTCTGCTGGGCAAGATGCATTCTTATATTTCATAACACGTTTAGCATTACGAGGACGGCAAGGTGCAGCAGAACCATTAACTGTCACTACCATAGGCAATGGGCACTCAACTGTCTCAACACCACCGTCGATATGACGTCTTATTGTAGCAAGACCATCTTTGATGCTCAAAATCTCTTCAGCGTAAGTTACCTGAGGGAGATTCAACTTCTGAGCTACTTGAGGACCTACCTGTGCAGTATCTCCATCAATAGCCTGACGACCACCAAGTATAATATCGATTTTACCCAACTTCCTTAGAGCCTGAGATATAGTGTAACTTGTTGCAAGAGTATCCGCACCACCAAGACAACGGTCTGTAATTACGAATCCGTTATCTGCACCTCTGTATAAAGCCTCACGGATTACTTCTGCAGATTTCGGAAGTCCCATTGTTACAACTGAGATTGTAGAGCCCTCGAATTTGTCTTTCAAACGAAGAGCCTGCTCCAAGGCATTCAAATCTTCTGGGTTGAAGATTGCTGGAAGGGCTGCACGGTTCACAGTTCCCTCTGCCGTCATGGCGTCTTTCCCAACATTATGAGTGTCTGGTACTTGCTTCGCCAAAACTACGATTTTTAAACTCATGTTTAAACTTTTGATGATATGTTTATACTATTATTAATTCCATTCCTCATGGGTTTTCTCCGTCATGCGAATACATGTCATTAAAGAAAAACTAATCAACGGAACACTGCAAAATTCTTTTTCATGTTTTTTGCGTGGCAAAATTACTCAATATCTACAAAATTCAAAGTAAAAACGAACTAATAAATGCACACTTTGTGTTTTTATGTGCATTTATTGACCTATATTCAACATTCATTAACTAAAAATATCATTTTGAACGATTTTTTGCGCCAAATCTTTTCAAAAAATCTAAAAACGACTTAAAAACTCATCTTAAAAGCTGTTTCGATTTTTTTGTTTGAGTTTTTGAGATGAACTTTAGAGACTTCTTAAAGATTTTGTGAGAAAGATAACGAGCTATCTGACCAATAAAATCATCTAAAATCGGACAAAAACTCAGCCAAACATAATTCGGAAAGCCTCCTCTACTTTTTTAGCTTGAATAATTTCGATTTTCTGATTCTTTATGTTTAATGTCTTAAATTCCGGTATAATGATACGGTTAAAACCTAGCTTCTCAGCTTCTGAGATTCTCTGTTCTATCCTATTGATTGCACGAATCTCTCCAGAAAGACCAACCTCTCCTGCCAAGCAAGTCTGTCCGTCAATGGAAATATCCATATTGGAAGAAAGCACTGCACAGATGATAGCCAAATCTATAGCCGGGTCATTCACCTTCAAACCTCCTGCTATATTCAGATATACATCTTTCTGAGCCAACTTAAAACCTACTCTCTTTTCTAAAACAGCCAGCAACATATTTAATCTACGGATATCAAATCCAGTTGTGGAACGTTGTGGCGTACCGTATGCCGCCGTGCTGACCAACGCCTGTACCTCTATCAAGAAAGGACGAATACCCTCAATGGCTGCACCAATAGCCGTTCCGCTCAAACCCTCATGGTTTTGAGAAAGCAACATCTCCGAAGGATTGCTCACCTCTCTCAAACCATCTTGACGCATCTCAAAGATTCCCAATTCGGCTGTACTTCCAAATCGGTTTTTGATGGAACGAAGTATTCTATACATATAATGCTGATCACCTTCAAACTGAAGAACTGTATCGACAATATGCTCCAAGACCTTAGGTCCAGCAATATTTCCTTCCTTATTAATATGTCCGACAAGAAGAACAGGGACTCCGCTCTCTTTGGCAAACTTCAGAATGGCAGCTGCACATTCACGCACCTGCGATACACTGCCCGGCGAAGATTCTATCACCTCCGTGCTAATAGTTTGTATGGAGTCGATAATCACCAAATCAGGATTTACATTTTTGATATGGACAAAAATCTGTTCCAGCGAAGTTTCACTTACAATATAACATTCAGGATTATCAAAACGAAGACGCTCTGCTCTCAACTTCAATTGTTTCAGGCTCTCCTCTCCCGAGACATAGAGCGTACGGCGACCTTTTATATTAAGCACAATCTGTAAAACAAGTGTTGACTTTCCTATGCCAGGCTCACCACCAATCAAAGTCAAAGAACCAGGTACTAATCCACCGCCCAAAACACGGTTAAATTCAACACTGCTTGTGTCACTGCGAGGTTCTTCCGCACTCTCAACATCACTGATCAAAACTGGTTTCGATTTCACCGATTCCGGCAAATAACCAACCGTTGAACGAACGGATGAAGCCGTCTCCTTCCGAACAAGCTCCTCCACATAGGTGTTCCACTCTCCACAGCTAGGACATTTACCTACCCATTTTGGAGCTTCCGCACCACAGTTCTGACATACATATACAGATTTTACCTTTGCTGACATATCTATCTATAAAAGACCTTCTTGTTATTTAAAAGTTATAGTGGAAGTCTCATCGTCGACCTCCAACTTGATGTTTCTTCCTAAATAAAGAGCCAAATTACGAGTATCATGTCCAGACTGCAATCCATACATAACAGGAATATTCAATCCGGCTACTTTTTCGGAAATAATCTCCTCCAAGGTTTTATCAGAACCTTGAGTCATATTGATAAATTGTCCGATTACAATACCTTTAATATAATCAAGTTTTCCACTTAATTTAAGGTTTGTCAACATTCTGTCCACGGCATAGTTATACTCTCCAGTGTCTTCAATAAACAAAATGGCACCTTTTGCATTCAAGTCAAAAAGAGTTCCTCCTAAACTATATATCATAGAAAGGTTACCACCAACCAAACGACCTTCAGCAGTTCCCTTTACACAATTCTTATTGGTTGTAATAGAGATAGCATCCACTTCTCCGAACAAAGTTTTTCTCAATTGCTCGTTAGACAGTTCATCAGTAAGCGACTTCACCATTGGTCCATGAACACTCTCAATTCCCATGTTATTCAAAGCGATCAACAATACGGAAACATCACTATAACCAATCACCCATTTCGGATTGTTGATCATTGGTTTTAAATCAACCATAGGCATAATCTGGGCACATCCATAACCTCCTCTTGCTGTAATAATAGCCTTGACATTTGGATTGTCGATCATTTTCTGAAGACCTTCTATTCTTTCTCCAACTGTTCCAGCATAGCGACCATCTTGTTTATATAGATTATCAGCTTCTACAACATTTAAACCCCATTCCTGAAGAACAGCCTTACCTACTGCCATTTCTGATTCATTAACATAATTGGAAGTAGCGCAAATAGCCACCGTATCACCTGCTTTCAAATAAGGAGGCCTAATATCTTCTGTGATTTCCTGTTGCTGAGAAAGAATAGTTGAATAATACTCCTTGTTATATATATTTTCGCTCTTATTCGTTACATACTGATTGGTAACATACTCATTTTCATAGGTAACATACTCCTTGGTACAAGAAGTGAAAGTGCCTAAAATTAATAATAAATAGACTGATTTTCTTGTTGATATCATAAAGCTATTATTTGATAGAAAGAGAACTCTATCCCACAAAAATGTCTCTTTCAAGATTATTAAACATAGACAAAGATAAAAGAAAGAAAAAAGCAAGGCTAATAAATATTCAAAAAACGAAACGCTTCATTAATCTGTAACCTATTTTTTGAAATAAATTCTTATCTTTGATAATGTGAAAACAAGGCTGCTAAAGCCTTTTAAATTTATAGATGATGACAAGACTCAATAGTAGAAAAAGAGATAAAAAGAAAGATTTCGAAAACATGAAATCTTCCCACAAAAATGGACAATTACGAAAGAAAGACATTCTAAGAAGTGTTGTTGAATTATTCCAAAAGGAACCCGATAAGTTCTTTAACTACAAACAAGTTTCTGCTCAAGTAGGATTAAAAACGATGGCACAGAAACAGCAACTAGTGACCATGCTCACCAAACTAGTTGACGAAGATTTCTTATTGGAACCTACGATAGGAAAATATAAATACAACGGAAGGAACGGTTCTATTGTTGGTACATTGGAAAGAAAGAAAGGCGGCAAAGTTTACCTTATCCCAGAAGATGGAGGGGATGAAATCTTCATCTTGGATAAATACATGAACAAAGCAATTGTAGGCGATAAGGTAAGAGTCAGACTTTTTGCTAAAAGGCATAACCAAGCCGACCTGGAAGGCCAAGTAGTGGAGGTGATTCAACGGGCCCACAACACATTTGTCGGCAAACTGCAAGTCTCCAAAGACTATGCTTTCCTCTGCCTTGAGAACCGCATGCTGAACAACGATATATTTATTCCAAAAGATAAAATAAACGGAGGAAAAAACGGAGACAAGGCTGTTGTCAGGATAACAGATTGGTCTGACCGCGACAGAAACCCTGTTGGAGAAGTTCTCGAAATACTAGGTTCTGTGGGCGATAACAACGCCGAAATGAACGCTATCCTTGTTGAATTTGGATTACCCTACTCTTATCCTAAAGAGATTGAGGATTTTGCTAACACAATACCTGATGAAATCAGCAAAGATGAAATTGCCAAACGTATCGATTGTAGGGAGACAACCACTTTTACCATCGACCCTAAAGATGCAAAAGACTTTGACGATGCCCTTTCAATCCGTAAGCTAAGCAACGGCAACTGGGAGATTGGCGTACACATTGCTGATGTGACCCATTACGTAAACGTTGGCGATTTGATTAACATCGAAGCAGAAAAGAGAGCAACTTCCATCTACCTTGTAGATAGAACAATCCCAATGTTGCCAGAACGCCTTTCTAACCAAATATGCTCTTTACGCCCTGACGAAGACAAGCTTTGCCACACCGTTCTCTTTGAGATGAACGACGATGCAACGGTTATCAATTATAAGATAGCTCATACGGTGATTCGTTCCGACCGTAGATTCACGTATGAAGAAGCACAGGATAACATTGAAAAGAAAGAAGGCGACCTCTGTACCGAGCTTCTCACACTCGATGCTTTAGCAAAGAAGTTGAGAGAAGAGCGATTTAAGAATGGAGCCATTGCCTTTGAACGCTCTGAAGTAAAATTCGAAATCGACGAGAAAGGAAAACCAATCAGCGTCTATTTCAAAGAATCCAAGGATGCAAACAAACTGATTGAGGAATTCATGCTATTGGCCAACAAGACAGTGGCAAAACATATAGGCAAAACAGAGGGCAAAACAAAACCAAAGACCTTTGTTTACCGTATACACGATTTGCCAGATCCTGATAAACTTGCCAACTTATCAGCATTCATAAGCCGTTTCGGTTATAAGGTCAAGACAATAGGAAAGAACAAAGAGGTATCTACTTCCATCAACAACCTATTGGACGAGGTTCAAGGAAAGAAGGAGCAGAACTTGATCGAGACTATCACCATCCGTTCTATGGCAAAAGCCATTTACTCTACCGATAACATAGGTCACTACGGATTGGCATTCGAGTTCTATACTCACTTCACCTCCCCTATCCGTCGTTATCCGGACATGATGGTTCACCGTCTGTTGGACCGTTATGCAGAGGGTGGCAACAGTGCAAACAGAGATATGTTCGAAGAACTCTGCCAGCACAGTTCTGAAATGGAACAAATAGCAGCCAACGCCGAACGTGCTTCTGTGAAGTACAAACAAGTTGAGTTTATGAGCGATAAGATCGGTAAGATTTATGATGGCGTTATCTCCGGCATTCAAGAATGGGGTATCTATGTTGAATTATTAGAAAACAAATGCGAAGGTATGGTTCCTATTCGCGATTTGGATGATGATTTCTATATATTCGACGAGAAAGAATATTGCTTGATTGGCCGCAAGCACAAACAGAAATACCAGTTGGGCGACGAGGTCGTTGTTCGTATCGCAAAAGCAAACCTCGAAAAGAAACAACTCGACTTTGAACTTATTGAAAAGAAATTGTCATAGAAGTTATTTCTTTTTTTGATAAACTTTTTTGCACAAAAAACAATGTGGTTTTCGTTGATTCTTTGAGTGTTTTCCCATTTCTAACGATTTCATTCGTCAGATAGCTCACTATCTTTCTCGAAAAATCCCTAAAATGGTCAATTTTCATCTCAAATAATCTAACGATAAAATTATAAAAGCTTCGTAATTAAAGGAAGGCAAGTAAACACTCTTTCTCTTAATTATAACTTATACATCAACTATTATGAAGATTACAAAAAGCATTTATTTCTGCCTTCTGGTCGTTCTTTTGTCTGGATGCGGAAACAACAAAAACGATTGGGGGAATATGCGTCTCTCAGGAAAAGTGAAACAGATCATCGAACTTCAATATATTGCTGAGATGAAATTCGGCAAACCTGAGAAGGGAGACCTTTACAGAGAAGATGGTTGGGATCAGATATTCGTATTCAACGACAAAGGTTACTTTGAGAAGATAACTCAAATGAATCAGGTAAGTGATGAAGTTGGTTACTCTGAATACAAGTACGACAAAAATAACAGATTGACTTTGGTGTCAGCTTACGATGCAGAGGGTGGAATAAGCGACAAGGCCACCTACACTTACGACAAAGACAACAGATTGACCCAAATCATCTCATTCAACAACACTGATAATATCACAGGTTCTACTCTTTACGAGTATAACAAGGATATTGTCACCATATCTTCCTACAGTGCTAGAGGTGCTCTTAAAAACAAAGCTGTTCAAAAAATGAGCAGTAAAAATTTCCCTAGCGAAACGAAAGTTTATGGACCCGAAAACAACCTGGTCAATCACAGAAAAGAGAAATACAATAGCGACGGATTATTAGAGAGCTTGATCGTTTTCTTTCCAGAAGACGGTTCTGTCATCATGAACATTAAGTTGAAATATGATGACAAAGGTAATCTAATCAAAAAAGAGGGAACTGATGAAAACGGGCAACCCTTTCTTCCAACCCGTTATGAATACAAATTTGATGAGAAGGGCAACTGGGTAGAGAAGATCGAATACGAAGGAGACAAACCTACATTCATCACAGAAAGACAAATCGAATATTTCAAATAAAAACATATATAGTCAGGCAATCTGTTCATAGTTATGCCTGACTATATGGCATTCTTACAAACAATATGAACATTTCATCTGAAGAAATAACCAAACAGATATTCTCCCTAGCAGAAAAAATCAATGCACCTAAAGACTTTCTTCCTATTATAATATCATAATTTATAAATTTGCAAAAAACGGAAATCAACAATGGGAAAGATATTGTCTCTTCTTCTTTTTTTATTATTACCATTCTCTTTTCTCTCGGCGTCAGAGATAGATTCAACAACGATATCTATCTCAAAGTGTCAAGAAAAACCTATTCTTTGGAAGAAAGCTATCGCCCCAGCCTCTTTTTTTGTTGGAACTAGTATTATTAGGCCGTTCGATAATAACATAAGAGATTTCAGGAATGATCATTTTCCAAACTATAAATATAATTATGACAACATACTGCAAGTAACGCCAGGAATTGCTGCACTTGCCCTCCGCAGTTTTGGAGTAAAAGGAAGACATGAAAAATGGCATAAGATGCTAACCGCAATGGCATTTTCAACGATAACAACAACAGCTTTCACAGAAGGTTTCAAAAACACCATAGGCAGAACCCGTCCTTATTCTGACTACCAAAGGAACTCATTTCCATCAGGACATACAATGACAGCTTTTACTTCTGCCACCATACTACACAACGAATATGGATGCGTAAGTCCATGGTACAGCATAGGAGGTTACTCTGTAGCCTCAATTGTTGGTATAAGCCGTATTCTCAACAACCGGCATTGGGCTTCAGATGTACTCGCAGGAGCTGGATTTGGAATTCTATCAGGCAACCTTGGATATCTAATGGCTGATTGTCTATTCGGCAAAACAGAGACAGACCTGTCTTTTAAAGAAATGCGCCCAAGCTTTATCGGTCTGAATGCAAACTTCTCTCCTAGAGGAAATGACATTCCAAATATACACCCAGATTACAGATCCATACAATTCAACCATAAATATGGATACGGATATTCAATAGAAGGTGCTTATTTCCCTTTTAAACACCTTGGAATAGGAGCTAAGACCTCTCTAGTTTACAATATCTTCGAAATCGACGAAGAGCATCTTCACTCGCAAGAAAAATCAGACGAACGAAGATATATCAATTTTGAGTCTGATTATTGTTCTCAAAGTTATGGCTTCATGCCAGGATTATACCTTACTGCACCGATTTCAAAAAGATTTCTACTAGGCTGCAAATACTTATTTGGAATTGGAGGTACATTCTCTTTCAATCTCGATTTTGATGTAAAAGATAAATATAACGAGGGCTATCACGAAAAATTCTATGATGAGTACAACTTCGGTTGGAGTATGGAGACAGGAGGATTCTGTAAGGTATTAGTAACAAGAGATGTGGCATTGAGCCTATCTGCTGATTACAATAGGAGCAATGCCACTTATTTATTTTACCAATCTGACGATATCAAAAAAGACAATTACAATCTGATCTTCGCCCTTGGTGTTAATGTACTTTTAGATTAGTTCATTTCGTATGACGGAAAATATCCTCCTTACTCACCGGACGAACATCTTTCTGCCATTTAAAACCTTTCAAGAACAACTCTTCTTTTTCTATTAGAGAAAGCGGATATAAAACACCTTTAGGCTGAGGTTTCATTACGATTTTCTCCAATTTCTTGTTCTTCAGATAAATTGACATCAGACTTCCTTCTGCCTTATTAACCATAGAATGTCCTCCACCATCTTCGTCAGGAAAATAAACAGATAATGCATTACCTATCATGTCAATTTTACGAATCTGATTATCAATAATATATCCTTTCGATTCTTTGCTAGACATCTGATTAAAATACTCAGGAGCACCTTCACATTCAGAGGTGATCATTGCATTCTTCTTTATATGAATCATCTTAGGATTGATGCTATCCAAATAAACATCGATCTGATCTCCTGTTAACTGATTTTCTTCAGACCAAATAATCGGATCTGTAAACATCTGCATAACTGAATCTTTCGAATTATATGTTAATGAATCGCATTTACCTTGAAGATCCTTTCTATAAAAACGTACATTATTATAAGCACGAGCCAACCTCTCTGTCGAATCAACCTCTAAGAAACGCAAAGTATCAGCATGTAGGAACAAAGAATCCTCTTTAGGAGCGAATTTAATCATATAAGGCCTTTTCGTCACGTAACCTGCCCTTGGATTTTCAGTAAACACACCGTAATCACCTCTTATTATGATATTTCTTGTCGAATCTTGCATATCCAAACCATGATATGCCTTAGCCCAACCTTCTGTCTTATTGAAAAGTATGGTGTCTGCGGTGACATACTTTCCGTCCTTACTTGTTATGACAGAATAATCGTATAAAGCACCTGCATTTGTCTTTGTGTTGGCCCAACCATTTTTTGTATTTACAGTATAGTCTTTATAGTATAAAACAGAAGGACCTACCAAGGTAGCTGTCTCATTTTTTGAGTCATAAAGCAATGTATCACTTACAATTGTGACATTTGTATTCACCAATTTTACTTTGTTTTTAAAAGAAGATTTCTTTTCGTTTGGATAATAATATCCACATTCAGAAGTCAATACATATTGAGGGTCAATAATCTTACCCCCATTAAAATAATAACCATAACCCTTACCCTTGTAATAATCAAAATTCTCTGTATGAAGCACAAATTTATTATTGTCCATCACCACATTTCCTCTTGCTCTCAAAAGTTGGACATTTCCATCATAAAACATCTTATTACATGTAATTGTAAAAGAGTCTGGTTGAACCACTCTCACATGTCCAAAAGCATCAAAGGAGTTTTTACCATCATAAAAATAGGCACTATCACAAAACATAGTCACCCTATCCTGACGAAATCGAACATTACCTTTCAATACCTGAAAAGACTCTCCCCTAGCTTTATCAAAAGAGAGAGTCTCACTGTTTTCCAAGATAACATTTGTTGTCTTTTGAGCGTGACCATCTATTAGAAGGCCAAACATCAAAAGCAATAATATGTATTTTATCTGTTTCATGTTTCTCACTAACTTCTATTCAAAATAGAAAACTTATTCTTTAACCCATCCTGGATATTGGAACTCACAATTACGCCATTTTTCATCAATCCGGACATAAACATTGGATTGTTTATCCTTTACCCATTTCTCTAATTTGTCGTTTCTTTTCTGCTCAACACACATATCCTTCAATTTCAAATAATCATCAACAATATTTGCTTTATGAGTTTTCAGACTGGATTTGAGCTTTACAATGGCATAAACTTCTCTACCTCTCGAATCAATCATCGGGAAAGGCTCTGAGATTTCACCCGTTTTCATATTATAGACAGCTTTGGCAACCTCTGGAGGCAACTCCTGCAACTGGAACTTAGTAGCTCCGGTCTTTGGATTTGTCATAAGTCCAAGACTATTCTTCGTGTTTTTATCGTCTGAATAAAGGAATACAGATTCGTCAAATGTCAAAGTGTTCTTTCTTATAACCTCAGCAATGCTATCCAATCTCTTCTTGGCATTATCTTTTTCCAACAAAGAAACTCTAGGCTTTAACAAAATATGACGAGTGTTCACTCTTTCTCCTTTACGGTCAATCAATTGAATGATGTGGAAACCGAATTCAGATTCTACAATTTTAGACACCTTCTTTGGATCTTGTAATCCAAAAGCAACATTAGCATATTCTGGAACAAGTTGACCTCTGCCCGAGTATCCAATCTCACCACCACGCTTTGCCGATTCGGTATCTTCAGAATATAAAATAGCTAAAGTTGAAAACTCAGCATCTCCCGATTCAATTCTACTTTGAAAATCGCGTAAGCGAGCTTTAACATCGTCAATAGCACTTTGGGTAACTTTAGGCTGTACAGAAAGAACCTGCACCTCTACCATTGCAGGTATTGTAGGCACACTATCTTCAGGAAGAGTTTTGAAATATCTACTTACCTCAGCAGGTGTAACCTTAACCTCTCCTGCAATCTTACGTTGCATCTGTAAAATAACCTGTTGGTTATTTACCATTTCTCGTAGTTCTTCCTTCAAAACAGGCATCGGCTTTTTGAAATATTCCTCTACTTTCTCTTTCGAACCAACCTGAGAAATAAGATAATTAATTCTCATTTCAACTTGAGAAGAGACAGACTTTTCATCAGCAGTAACACTATCTATCTTTGCCTGATCGAGGTATAATTTCTGTAAAGCCAACTGCTCCGGAATAAAACAATATGGGTCACCAACAATCTTGGTTCCTTCATATTGATACCTCATACGTTGTTCTTCCACATCAGAACGTAAAATAGCTTCATCTCCAATAACCCAAACTATCTCATCTACAACATTGTCTTGTGCATTAACAGACAAGAACGACAGAAGTAGCAAAACAAATGCTAAAGCTTTTCGCATATATTATAATTAATAACGTTTTAAATCACCACTTTCAGAAGCCTTCTGCAGAAGATCTTCCCCAACTTTTTTCAGAAACTCATTTTTCATTCGCTCAGATATGATAGCCTTAATTCTTGGCTCTGCATATTCAAAAGGCTGAATATCTCCTACTTTTTTATGCGCATTTACATAACAAAGAAATGTAGACATTGTATCCTTAACCTCATAAACAGATCTTTCTTTCTGCATCGAATGAGCATCCAAAGTAACTGAAACTTTCTTTTGTATATCTGAAAAAGAGTGCCAATTATCCATAAAATATTCAAATTTGGCCGCATTTTTCACACATAAAGACTCTATAATATCAAAATTCTCTGGTTCTGGATGTTTTATCAATGTTTTAAAAGCTTCCATATCGGGAGCTTTATTTGGAATAACTATATAAAAACCAGAAATTAATAGTTCAGAAGATTTAAACAATTCAAGATTATTATCATAAAATTTTTGAATTTCTTCCTCTGGTATTTCTTCACTTAAACCTTCCTCAACCAATTGATTCTGATACTCATAAATCAACAGAACCTCTTTATATCGCTCCATCAATTCCTCTATCTCATCTGTATTTTCGACGTTCTCCTGAGCCTTTTCATAAAACAATATATTTGTTGCCCATGTCTTTATATACTGTTCTATCATCAATGCACTATCTTTAGCAGACAAACCTGCAGACTTAAGTCCTGGAACGTCATCCGGGTAAAGATATTGACCATCTAAACTAGCTATAGGAGTATCTCCCTTGACATCTTTCTTACAAGAGAAGAAAGATACGCAACCAATTAAAAGAAGGAAATACAAAGACCACCTTCCACCAAAAAGAACTGAGAAAACTCCTTTCATATTCAAAATCATCAAACGACTAAAACCCGTACGAAGAAAGTTACACCATCTTCCTACGGGTTCTAATTAAACCATATAAACTTTATTTGTAGACATTACTCCTTTACCGTTTTCAAAACATCCTGTTTAATGACTACATTATATTTCTTGCGCAATCTTGCTACCCATTCATCCTCCAAGTAATTCTGATAATCAGCAGTAACTGGGCCTTTCACATCTTTATATGACTCTGGCGCATTAATCAACTTACCAATACAAAATGCATATTTATCTTTTACTTCTGCTGTCTTATCCTTGAAGATTTCCTTATCTACAGCTTTATTAACTCCTTTTGGATATGTACCATTCTCTATTCTTACTTTCTTGTCAAACTGTTGTTTAACCTTCGCATCAAAAGAATCTGCAGGTACAGTATTCATCATCTTCTTTGCCGAAACCATTATTGAAGAATCAGAACAATAAACGATTTTGCCTTTAAATCGTGGAGCATCCCACTTATAGTTTGCCTTATTTTCATCAAAGAAACGAGATAAACCTTTATCATCAGAAGAGGCTTTGCTCCAAACCTTTGTGTTGCTAATATCAAACAACAACAAACCATCGCTATATTCCCTCAATAAATTGCGTAAATCTGAATTTTTAGCAATAAGATCCTTTTTTTCTAATTCAATAAGCTCTTTGTTGTAATATTCATAAAAAACAGCATTAACAAAATCAACTGGAGACAAATGAGCATACTTGTTATTCTCTCGCGTTCTCTTATTATTATCATTGTTACGAAGCGATTTTCTTTCAGAATCATAGGCATACTTCTGTTCCTTGAAATAATCACTAAATACATTTTGTGGAAAGTATTCTCCATTCATAATATACAAAGGAGCATATAAATTCTTACAAATGTCAGTTAATTTTTGAAAAGGAAGAGAATCCTCTGCTAACTTATAAAACACATCCAAACCTCCATCAACAACAGTAAAGTCATATTTCAAAGCTAATCTTTCTAATGTTTTATGAGAAACTATAGAAGATCGACTATCTCTTTCTACCTTCTTCTTTATATTCTCATAGTTTTCCTCGTAAGTTCCTAAATTTTTCTTTTCTTTCAAAAAAAGGATATGATAACCAAATGGAGTTTCAACAACTGGACTTATATCACCTTCATTCTCTAGTTGACGAACCATATTCTCGATTTGTACAGGATAACGTCCTGTTGTAATCCAACCTAAATCACCACCTTTATATGCACTCTCTCTGTCATCCGAATTTTTTTCAACCAAATCTTCAAATTTAGCACCATTTTTCAACAATAAATAAAGAGAATCTATCTGAGACTTCGCGCTATCTGACATTCTCTTATAAATATGAGATACCCTAACAGGTATGGTTGCTTTTTTTCTATTAGTAACATAAACTATATGATAACCAAATTCTGTTCGGAAAGGCTTGCTAAACTTTCCAACTGAAGTTTTATATGCCATGTTTTCAAATGGATATACAGTTGAGAAAGGTGTGACTATGCCCAATGAGCCACCTGTTCTTGAAGAAGGACAATCAGAAGAATCTCTTGCTAAAGTAGCAAAATCAACACCACCTTTCAATTTTGAATAGATTGCATTTATCTTTTGATATGCTTTAAGCGTATCTTCACCTTCTATCTTAACCAATATGTGGCTTGCAGTAATTTCTTCCTGCATTCTGTCATAAGCTTCCTTGATCAGAGAATCTTCAACTGCTTTATCAATTAAATATGGAGCAACCAACTGATCTTCATATGATTTATATTCTTTCAAAAAAGATGCTTTATCATCCATGGCATTCTCTTTTGCCTCGAACACTTTCATTTTGAAATTGACGAAAAGATTGACATACTCATCTAAACTTTTCTTTTCTAATGATGTATTCGTATTGTTTTTGTGATAAATATATTCGAACTCTGATTTGTGAATCGGTTCTCCTCCAATTGTCATGATTACAGGATCACTTTCCTGTGATGATACAGAAACTGTCGAAATCAACGCTCCGACCAAAAATGCCAATTTTAATTTCATAAGAAGTTTTTTTATCTAAACGATTTTTTTTCTTCCATATTGTATTAAACAAATGCCTAATAAGGCATACTTACAATAGTGTTGCAAATATATAACAATTATCCAATAAGTGAAAACAAAAAGAGAGGCCTTGTGGGTCTCTCTTTTTGTTTTATATTGAAGTATAGTATTATACTCTCTTCTCTTTAATTCTTGCTTTCTTACCTGTAAGTCCACGTAAGTAGTAAAGCTTAGATCTACGAACTTTACCAACCTTATTAACAGTGATGCTATCGATAAAAGGAGACTCCATAGGGAAAATTCTCTCAACACCAACACCACCAGACACCTTTCGTACAGTAAAGCGTTTTTTTTCACCTTCTCCGCTGATACGAATAACGTCACCTCTATATTGCTGGATACGCTCTTTGTTACCCTCAACAATCTTGTATGCTACAGTAACAGTATCACCACTCTTGAACTCTGGGTGAGTTTTTCCTGTTGCAAATGCATCTTCTACAACTTTAATTAAATTCATTTTATAATTCTTTATCACATTAAACAATCACGCAATATTATGAACTCCATAAGTTTCATAAGAGATTACGCAGAATTTTGTGCAAAAGTAATTAATTTTTCTTTTGATTCAAAGAATTAACCACTTTTATTTAGAAAACAATATTTACAATTTTCCCTGGAACAACGATTATTTTCTTAGTTGGATTACCATCCATAATTTTAACCGTCTGTTCGTTAGCCATAACCTGCTTTTCTACCTCATCCTTATCCATATCTGCAGGGAATTCAATAGAAAACTTCACTTTCCCGTTAAAAGATATTGCGTATTTCTTTAAATCTTCCTTCAAATACTGTTCATCGTAATCTGGCCACTGAGCATCACATACTGTAGTGTTATGACCTAAAGTATGATATAGCTCCTCAGCAATGTGTGGAGCAAACGGAGTCAAAATGATTGTAAGAGGGTCCAAAATCTTTTTCTTATTACACTTCAATGAAGACAACTCATTAACACAGATCATAAAGGCTGCAACTGAAGTATTGAAAGAGAAGTTTTCAATATCATAAGTCACCTTCTTAATCAACTTATGCAAAGACTTCAACTCATCTTTTGTTGGTTCCTCGTCAGACAAACACAAACTCTCCCTTGTATAGAAAAGACCCCACAACTTCTTTAAAAAACGAAGCACACCATCAATACCATTTGTATCCCAAGGCTTAGATTGCTCCAATGGACCTAAAAACATCTCATAAAATCTCAATGTATCAGCACCATAACGGTCCACTATATCATCAGGATTAACTACATTGAACATGGATTTCGACATCTTCTCGACTGCCCAACCGCAAACATACTTGCCGTCTTCCAAGATAAACTCAGCTGATTTATAATCAGGGGACCAGTTCTTAAATTTCTCTATATCCAAAATATCATTAGATACGATATTGACATCTACATGAATAGGAGTCACCTCGTATTTATCCTTCAAATTATAAGAAACGAATGTGTTTGAATCCTTGATTCTGTAAACGAAGTTAGATCTACCTTGGATCATACCTTGATTTATCAACTTATGGAAAGGTTCGTCTTTGCAAACCACACCCATATCAAACAAGAATTTGTTCCAAAAACGGCTGTAGATAAGGTGACCAGTTGCATGCTCCGTACCTCCTAGGTACAAGTCTACATTCTGCCAATATTCATCTGCCTCCTTGCTTACCAATGCCTCGTCGTTATGTGGATCCATATAACGAAGGTAATAAGCTGAAGATCCAGCGAAGCCCGGCATTGTATTCAACTCGTAAGGATAACCCTCAGGAGTATTCCAATTTTTAGCATGTCCCAATGGTGGTTCACCAGATGCTGTTGGAAGAAAGTTCTCGATTTCAGGCAACATCAAAGGCAACTTGCTCTCATCTAATACGTAAGGAACACCCTCCTTATAATATACAGGGAAAGGTTCACCCCAATAACGTTGACGGCTGAAAATAGCATCACGTAAACGGTAATTAACCTTTACATTTCCAATACCCTTCTCCTTTACATATTTCTTAGTTGCGGCAATAGACTCTTTTACTTTCAAACCATTCAAGAAACCCGAGTTAGCCATGATACCATCTTTTGCGTCGAAGCTCTCTTGACTTACATCACAACCCTCAATAACAGGGATAATAGGCAATTTGAAATGCTTTGCGAAAGCATAGTCGCGAGAGTCGTGAGCAGGAACAGCCATGATAGCTCCTGTTCCATATCCAGACAACACATAATCGCTGACCCAAATTGGAATCTCCTTTTCTGTTACAGGATTGATAGCGTATGCACCTGTGAAGACACCGCTAACTCTTCTATCAGATATACGTTCACGCTCTGTTCTTCTCTTAACCTGATTCAAATACTCATCAACAGCAGCACGTTGAGCATCACTTGTTACTTTAGAAACATATTCTGACTCAGGAGCCAAAACCATGAAAGTAACACCGAATATTGTATCGGCACGAGTGGTGAAGATTTCCAAATCAAAAGGTTTATCCTTTACCTTGAAGTTCATCTCTGTGCCTTCACTTCTACCGATCCAATTTCGTTGGGTTTCTTTCAACGAATCTGTCCAATCAATCCTATCCAAACCGTCTAACAGACGTTGAGCATAAGCCGAAACTCTCAAGCTCCATTGTCTCATCACTCTTTGTTCGACTGGATGACCTCCACGAATTGACAGACCTTCACTAATTTCATCGTTAGCCAAAACACAACCCAAAGCCGGACAGAAATTTACTTTTGTATCAGCCAAATAAGCTATACGATAGTTCATCAAAAGATTCTGCTGTTCTTTTTCACTCATTGCATTCCATTCAGAAGCAGTGAAAGACAAATCCGAACTGCAAACAGCATTTACAGACTCAGAACCAGATTTTTCAAACTTAACAATCAAGTTTGAGATAGGCATAGCCTTATCTTGATCCTTGTCATAATATGAATTGAACATTTGAATGAATGCCCATTGAGTCCACTTGTAGTAATTAGGCTCACAAGTACGAACCTCACGTGACCAATCATAACAAAAACCTATTTTATCCAATTGCTCTCTATAACGAGCTATATTCTTTGCTGTTGTAACAGCAGGATGTTGTCCTGTCTGTATTGCATACTGTTCTGCAGGCAAACCGTATGAGTCATAACCCATTGGATGCAAAACATTAAAACCCTGTAAACGTTTGTAACGACTAAAAATATCAGAAGCAATGTATCCCAATGGATGTCCAACGTGCAAACCTGCACCAGAAGGATAAGGGAACATGTCCAATACATAATATTTAGGTTTAACCTTGTTGATTTCAACCTTGTAAGTAGAATTATCTTTCCAATAATTCTGCCATTTTTTCTCTATCTCTTTAAAATTATATTCCATAAAATCATAATGTTTACAGTGAGGCAAAGTTAAGGAAAATATAAAGAAGAGACAAAAAGATTTAAATAGTAAACACGAAGAAACAGATAGAATAAAAAGAAAGAGGGTGTATCAAAATGCACCCTCTCTTTTGTATGTAAAAAAATAAAGCAAAGCCTCGACTTTCACAAGCCGAGGCTTTGTCATGTCATAAAGTTTTTGTAACTTAATGACATTCAAATAAATAAATGTATACAAAATTACACTTTAGGGATTACAATCCCAAACAAATTGTTCTTTTTCCGCAGCGTCTTGACAAGGACATCGCGGAAAACGATTCCGTGCGAGTGGTTGACACGGT
>Ga0208197_1000925_pt1 | contig 33110 bp, 29 predicted proteins | sample AD_JPNNA4_MetaG_FD_184444 | JGI IMG/M metagenome (GOLD analysis project Ga0208197, IMG submission 184444) | Active sludge microbial communities of municipal wastewater-treating anaerobic digesters from Japan - AD_JPNNA4_MetaG (SPAdes) (version 2) | ecosystem: Engineered > Bioreactor > Anaerobic...
CTTGTTGGCGCAGCTCCTGGTAAACGGCGCTGAAGGTCTCGAGTAAGGCCTCGAACTGGCTAATGGATAAGCCTGTTAAGGAACGCATGTAACGGTCATCACGAACATCTAGTACAGTGATCATCATCGGTAGCCCCCTGAATTCTGTGTCGATGGCTGTAGTCTACCGCATTCTTAAAAAGGAACAACTCTATTGGTTTTTCCAACACTATAGCAGCAGTTTACTTCAGTTCAGCGTGACGGCAAGCGAAGGGATAAAATCCATAGAAAGGCGCTGTGGGTTGATTACGAATCGAATTCACAATTCGCAGTCGGCACACGTGCCGGCTGCGGTCAATCTCCGACCGTGTCACCATACATCCAGGTTTGGGCGGGCACGGTCGGGAGCGGGGGAAGTGGTGTTACCCTGTCCAGAAGGTAAGTTGTCGTGGGGAGCGCTGCCCGTTCAATAAAATATACGGTGCCGCGCGCTTTGTAGCAATGCCCAGTTTGCTCAGGTCGCTGAGGAAGCGCAGCGTGCCTTGACGGCGTGCGTGGATAATCCGATCGGCGCCGATGGGACCGATGCCCGGCACACGCAACAACATCTCACGGTCGGCGGTGTTCAATTCCACGGGCGCCTGGCTGAGATGGAGGTTCGCCCAGGCCGTCTTCGGGTCTTCATACAACGGCAAGTTGCCGTCTTGCGTGAACGGCAATTCCTCTACATCGAAGCCGTAATCGCGCAGCAAGAACGACGCCTGGTACAGACGATGCTCGCGGTGCAGTTGGATGGGCGGATTGTGCTCCAACGGTGTGTTCTCAACCGGACTGAACCCGCTGAAGTATGCTCGCGCCAACCCCAGTTCGCGGTAGAGATAAGCCGAGGTCATTAAAAGCTCGACGTCTGTTTCCCCTACTGCACCGACGACGAATTGCGTGGTGATGCTCGGTCGGCGCACAGGGAGAGACTGGCGCAATTCGTGGATCCACCGTAGACGCTGGAACAATTCCTCGGAGAAGTGCTTGTGCGGCGCGAGGTCTGCCAGACGGCGGGCGTTCGGCGCTTCGAGGTTGACCGAGACGCGATCTGCATACTGCATGGTGGCGCTGATCTGGTCACGTTCGGCTCCCGGCATCACCTTGACGTGGAGATAGCCCGTAAAGTGGTATTTGCGTCGCAAAAGCTCTGCCGTGGCGATGATGCGATCCTGAGTGTGCGGACCGCCGCCCAGGATCGCCGAGCTGAGAAAGACCCCCTGGACAAGCCCCTGGCGGTAAATCTGCGCGGTGAAGTTCGCCAGCTCATCGGGGGTGAAGGTGGCGCGGCGGAAATCCCGCCCGGCGCGAAATGGGCAATAGCGACAATCCCGCTCGCAGGCTGAGGAGACCAGCGTTTTGAGCATCGGCACGCGCTTGCCGCCCGGCAACGTCGCGTGCGAGATACAGCCCGCGAGTTCGTCAGGCGTCTGCGGAAGCGGCGCACGCTCGCCGAGCATGTTGACTTCCTCTGCCGGTTCGTAAGCCGCCGCCGGCCCCAAAAGTTGCAGTTTCTGCAAAGCCTCCATCGTCATCCTCTACTTTTATTATACGAACAAGCGTTCTATAGTCAAGAGTGGTTTTCCATCAGGGCTTTATCATTCTCGTTACAGTGACTTCGGCTGGCTATGAGCGGATTGCCAGATCCGCGTTTCTCAACTCTATCAGCTAAAAACGGGGAACTGGCATTCCCCTCGGAGTAAGAATGATAAGGCCTGGGTTTTCCATGTGAGAATGGGAATAAGTCGAAGGCAGGTTGCTAAATTCCCAAAGTTGAGTATGCTTGTATTTGGTATTTAACCACAATTTTTTAACGCACTTAAGGAGGAGTTCTATGGCGATCAAGATTGTTGGCGACCCCTTGCCCAATATCCCCTGGGAAGATAGACCGGCGGATGCTCGCGGCGTCGTGTGGCGCTCGGCGCGCAACCCGATCATCCCGCGCGATCTGCTCCCCACTTCCAACAGCATCTTCAACAGCGCCGTGGTGCCGTACAAGGGCGCATTTGCGGGCGTCTTCCGCTGCGACGATACCGCGCGCAATATGCAATTGCACGCCGGGCGCAGTCAGGATGGCATCACGTGGGAACTCGAACCGGAGCGTATTCACTTCGCCTGCAAAGACACCGACTGTGACTGTGCCGAGGTGAACCGCTGGGTTTACGGCTATGACCCGCGCGTGGTGTGGATCGAGGATCGTTACTACGTGACGTGGTGCAATTGGTTCCACGGGCCGACGATCGGCGTGGGCTACACCTACGATTTTGAGACGTTCTATCAATTGGAGAACGCCTACCTGCCCTTCAACCGTAACGGGGTGCTCTTCCCCCGCAAGATCAAGGGCCGCTATGCGATGCTGAGCCGTCCGAGCGATAACGGCCACACGCCTTTCGGTGACATTTTCTACAGCGAAAGCCCCGACATGCACTACTGGGGCAATCACCGCTACGTCTTCGGGACGGCGAACGGCTGGCAGAGCACTAAAGTAGGCGCCGGGCCGATTCCCATTGAAACTTCGGAAGGCTGGCTATTGATCTATCACGGCGTGCTGACGTCGTGCAACGGCTTTGTCTATAGTGCAGGTGTGGCGCTATTGGACCTCGACCAGCCGTGGAAGGTCATCGCGCGCAGCCGCCACTACATTATCTCTCCGCAAACGCTGTATGAGTGTGTGGGCGATACGCCCAACGTCGTCTTCCCCTGTGCGGCGCTGTGCGATGCCACGACCGGACGGCTCGCCATTTACTATGGCGGCGCGGATACGGTCGTCGCGCTGGCGTTCGGTTACGTTGAGGAGTTGATCGAGTTTGCCAAAAGCGATTCGCTCGTTTAGTCTTGATCGAAAGAGCCGAAAAATTTTGGGCATATCCCAGGAAAGGAGTTGTTGTAGATACCTTTGCGGAAGGGAATGTCATTTAATATATTTTTTGTTATCAGTCTTATCTTGTCTTTGAGAATGTTACCTGTTGCGCGTGTGAATGCACAACAAGGCTATACCAATCTTTTGGTGAACGGGGACTTCGAGTATTTCGACTGGGGGATTCGTTCCTGGCCGTTGCAGGACGGCATCCATGAAGTTCAGGTCTGTCCTGGGTGGCGTGCTTATTACCTGGATGATCCACCGGCCAAAGCCAAGGCTCCGGATTACTGGCGGCGCCCTGAGTTCCGCGATGTGAAAGCGACGGAATATCCCAACCGTGTTCACGGTGGTTGGTTCGCGGCAAAGTATTTCTCATTTGCCGGTCAGCATGAAGCCGGTTTCTACCAGCAGGTTAACGACATTAAACCGGGAACCCCGTTACGCTTCTCCGCTTATATGCAGACCTGGAGCTGTATGGCAGCGAAAGAGTGGAATATCTGTCCCACGGGCGACAAGTCCAATAACCCGGCGCCAATGCATACCCGCATCGGCATTGATCCGAAGGGTGGCACCGATCCCTGGTCGCCTAACGTGGTGTGGTCGCCGGAAATTGACGCCTACGATGTCTGGACGTATTTTCAGGTCGAAGCCGTTGCGGAAAACAGTACCGTCACCGTCTTCACCTACTCCTGGGCCGATTGGAAAGACGAGATTTTCCGCATGCACAACGATGTTTATGTGGATGATGCCGTGCTCATTGCCTTGAACGAGTCCCAGGCGACGGCTACTCCCGCGCCGACGGCCACGCTTGATCCTTCACAGCCGACGGTAACGCCTGCACCAACGGCGACACCCTGGGCGACGCCTACGCCACGGCCCGACGGTGCGGTTGTCTACGTGGTACAAGCCGGCGATACGTTGTCTTCAATCGCGAAGCAATATCGCATTCCCATAGAAACGTTGTTGCAGTTGAACGGCTTGACCAACGCGAACCTGGTGTGGATAGGACAGGAACTGGTGATTTCTGTACCTACAGCAACCGCAACACCGTTGCCGGCATTACCAACGCTGACTCCAACACCGACGCCCTTGCCAGCCACGCCGACGGCTTCACCACCCACGGCCATTCCGCCAACGGCGACGCTGTTGCCATCCCCAACGCCCATCTCAACCGCTATCGTCATGCCGGCAGCATCTACAACGCCCACACCTGTAGCGGAAAACAAGAATCATTCTGTGCCCTGGGGACTTATCGGTGGCGCGGGCCTACTTCTAGGCATTGGCATCGGCTTTGTGATCGGGAAAACCCGGCGCAGTTGAAATACACGGCTAGCTGATATCCATCGGTGGCTGATATCCACCGGTATCGAATGAAAATAATCCTCCGGCTATCGGACTAATGACGTTTATATCGAAAGATACCGAGAGGGCTGCGCGTCCGCTCAAGGCTGTCATCCTGGCAGCAGGGCAGCAACCCATTATGGGCGATGGCGTCCCCATCGTCCTGCAAACGCTGGGCGACCGCAAAATCGCCGATTACGTCATCCGCAACGCGCTGCGTCTGGTTGCGCCGGACGATCTCTATATCGTCATCAGCCAACCGCTGGATGAAGCGCAACGTTGTTTGTGGGGCGTGGATGCGGCGTGCCCCTACCACTACATCGTGCAGGCAGAACAGCGTGGCACAGGTCATGCTGTTCTGCAACTTGCGCCGTTCCTCAAAGATTTCGATGGTGACCTGCTCATCCTCTACGGCGATACGCCACTCTTCCGGCTGAACTCGATTCGTGGGTTGCTCAACCGCCATCGCCTCAAGCAGGCGCACTTGACGCTGCTCTCCGCCGTGGTGGACCGCCCGCTCCCCTACGGGCGCATCATCCGTGACGCCGCCGGGCGCATCATAGACATCATCGAAGAGACCGACGCCTCGCCCGAAGTGCGGGAGATCCGCGAGCTGAACGTGGGTGCTTACGTTGCACAGGCGCGGGCGCTCTTCCCCGCGCTGGAAAAGCTGCCGCCCTCGCCGGTGGATGGCGAATATCGCCTGACCGATTGCGCGCATCGCCTGATCCATGCCGGGATGCGTGTGGAGAGCTACCAGATCTACGATCAGGACGAAGTGCAGGGCATCAACAACCGCGCCGACCTCGACGTGGCGACCTTCATCCTGCAAAAGCGCCTCTACCGCCCGCGCCGCACCGAAGAACAAAACCTGATCGTATTCGGCACCGGCGGGTGGCGGGCCATCATCGGTGAAGGATTCACCATGCACAACGTCCGCCGTCTCTCGCAGGCGCTGGCGAATGAGATCATCCGTCGGGGGCAGGAGAAGGCCGATGCGCCGCATCCGGGCGGCGTGCTCATCGGTTATGACCGGCGTTTCCTTTCTGACCGCGCCGCCGAGGCCGCGGCGGAAGTCTTTGCCGGGAACAACATCGCCGTCACGCTGCTGGGTGAAGATGCGCCGACGCCGCTTATCACTTATGCCACCGCAAAAGTCAACGCGGCGTATGGCCTGGGCTTCACCGCCAGCCACAATCCCCCGGAATGGAATGGCCTCAAGGTCTTTCGTGGCGACGGCTCGCTGTTGCTGGACGATGAGACCCGGCAAATTGAAGCCGAAGCCAACCGTCTGCAAGCGGATGATGTGGTGAAAATTGACCTCGATCTGGCGTTGGAAGCCGGCATCGTCAAGCGGCGCGATTTCACCAACGAGTATGTGGACGCCGTCGAGGCGCTCATTGACCTGGACGCGATCCGCGAGGCCCGGCTGAAGGTCATCGTAGACCCGATGTACGGCGTGGGGCAGTTGACCCTGGGCATCATCCTCACCGAGGCGCGCTGCCGCGTGACGTTCATCAACGAGCGGCACGACCCGCTCTTCGGCGGACGCTCGCCCGCGCCGAACCTCGACGCGCTGCGGATGCTCGTCACGCACGTCCGCAACGAGGGGTACGATCTCGGTTTGGCGACCGACGGCGACGCCGACCGCATCGCCATTGTGGACGAGAAGGGCGAATACATCACCGTCAACGACATCCTGCTGCTGCTCTACTGGTACTTGCGCGCGGTGCGCGGTGAACGCGGTGGCGTGGTCCGCAACCTGGCGACAACGCACCTGCTCGACCGGCTGGCGGCGCACTTCGGCGAAGCGTGCTACGAGACGCCGGTGGGCTTCAAGCACATCACCGCCGCGATGGTGGCGCACAACGCGCTCCTCGGCGGCGAATCCAGCGGCGGGCTGACGATTCGCGGGCACATCCTGGGGAAAGACGGCATCTTCGCGGCGGCGCTCATCGTGGAGATGCTGGCGCGCACCGGGAAGAAGATTTCGCAACTGTTACAACAGATTTACGCGATCACCGGGCGGCTTTATGCCGAGGAAGATGACATCGTGGCGACGCCGGAGATGCGCATCGTCATCCCCCGGCGGATCAAGGCGCTGACGCAAGAGCACGCGGTCACGCCGGTACGCCTGGGCAAATATCCCGTGGTGAGTATTTCGGAGCTGGACGGCACAAAGTTCTTACTGGCGAACGACAACTGGGCGCTGCTGCGCTTCTCCGGCACCGAGCCGCTGCTGCGATTGTTTGCCGAGGCGGATTCGCCGGAGAAGGCGAAGGAATTGATCGAGAGTTTGAAGGCGCTGATTTCGTTGTGATCTGTTGAGACTTCTAGCTGTTTTGCTGCCGAAAACTGGACAGCTACGATAGTTCAAGTACAATCCATGTAAAAGGGAGGCTACATGGCAAAGCGAGGTAGACGATGGAACAGACGATAGTAGTACAAATACCACGCCAATGGGTGAAGGATGTGCCACAAGAAACAGCTTCGTTGCAGCAAATCTTTCAATTAGGTCTCACTCAGTACAAAATAGAGCGTGCTTTGGCTTTATACCGGGATGGCGTTGGATCGTTGGGGTACATTGCAGAACAATTGGGTCTGCCCAAGCAGAAACTTGTGCGGGAAGCCCGGTTGCGGGGCATTGAGCCTGATTTCTCTGAGGAGACAGCGAACGAGGAATTAGCCTGATGCCAGAGCGGGTTGTATCCAATGCCGGGCCGTTGATTGCCCTCGCCAAACTGAACTTGCTATACCTGCTAAAGCAACTCTATGGGCGGGTGTATTTCTCGCGCGCTGTGTATGAAGAAACTGTGGTGGAAGGGCTGCGGCAAGGTCTGGAGGACGCTCATACGTTACAGCTGTTCCTGACCCAGGCACGTTGGGAAGCCACTCAAGTCAATGTACCGGATGAGTTGGCATCTCTTCACCTCGACCAGGGTGAACGAGAGAGCCTGGCTCTGGCGTTGGCAGAAGATGCTCTGTTCCTGATTGATGAAGAACGAGGGCGGGAAGAAGCCCGACGGCGCAATATAACAGTGCGAGGAACATTGGGGGTGCTTGTTCAGGCCTATCGGCGTGGCCTGATTACATCGGACCAATTGCGCTTTTACTTCAGTCAGATCGAGAAACGAACCGATATCTGGATTAACCCGTCCTTGTGTCGCCGTTTGTTGAAAGAAGTGTTAGACGTAGAAGACTAACATAATAGTGACTTTGCCAGTCGAATCGCCCCCTGCGCCGGTTCGTGAACTGGCGTCAAAGGCGACAAGGCCAATCCCCGTTCGACAGTCGCCGCCACAAACGCCGCGCGGACGCTCTGCCCTTTGAGGATAACGCTCCCGGTCAACGCACAGGGAATCGCGCCGGTCAGCTTCAGGTGGCGCGCAACAGCTTCCACAGAGACCGCCAATTCCCGGCCCGCATCCTGTAAAATCGCCTCGGCTACGGCATCGCCTTGCAAGGCTACCGCCTCTGTCAGCGCCGCGAGGGCGGCAATGTCGGCGCGCTGCGTGGATTGGTAGACGTGACCGATCAAATCCTGCGGCTGCGCAAGTGACCAATGCTCGAGGATCGCCTCCGTGAGCGCGGTCTGCGGGCCACGCCCGTCGGCGGCGCGAGCCACGGCACGCAACGCCGCCCGTCCAATGGCATAGCCGCTGCCGTCGTCGCCGAGGAGATAGCCCCAGCCGTCCGCACGGGCAACCTGCCCGTGGGGATCCTCGCCGTAGACCATCGAGCCGGTGCCGCAGAGCACGGCGACGCCCCAGCCTTCTGGCGTCCCCGCTGCCAGCGACAAACGCGCATCGTGCGTGATGACGACAGGCACACCGGGATAGCGCGCATCAGTCCACGCACGCAGCACGGCCTGGTCGGCGGGACGCGCTGCACCGGCCATGCCCAGGCAGAGCACCGCCGGCCGTACCGGCTGCTCGCCCGCCGCGGCCTCCACCGCCGCATCGAGTGCCGCATAAGCCGCTTCTGCGCCGATGACAAGGTAGTTCGACGGCCCGGATGTCCCACGCCCCAGGATGATACCGTCCCGGTCGGCGATCAACGCCGTCGTTTTGCTCCCCCCACCGTCTATGCCAATGAGAATGTCGGTAAACTGTGTCATGAGTCGAATAGTCGTTAGTCTCGTAGTCAGATAGTCATTGAAGAGCAAATAACGTGGCTGCCAACAGGAAAATCTGCTTCATCTGCTCAATCTGCTGACAGAAAAGAACCTGCTTGAAAATCCGTGTGAGTTTGCGGTTAAATCTTGAGCGCCCGGCGCACGACACCACCGACGGCTGCAAGTTGACGGCGCGCTTCATCAGGAGAGACGCCGTTGATCAGCGACACAATCGCCGTCTTTACCTCACCGTTGCAAGCGTCCAGCATACGGCCCACTTCCTCATCCGTGATACGTGATGTGTGATCCGTAATTCGTAATTCGTGATTTGTAATTCGCTGATTCGCTGATTCTTGCCCCTTGCCTCTTGCCTCTTGCACCGCCTCAGCCACAATACGTCGTGCGCGCTGGCGAAGTTTGGCATTGGTGGCCTGGACGTCTACCATCAAATTGCCGTAGGTCTTGCCCAGACGGATCATCACACCGGTGGAGAGCATATTGAGCACCATCTTTTGGGCGGTTCCGGCCTTGAGGCGCGTGGAACCGGCGATCACCTCCGGGCCGACGATAGGCGCGATGACGACGTCCGCCAGCTCGTGAACCGGGGCGGGGCGATTGCACGCCAGGCTGACGGTGAGCGCGCCGTGCCGTCGCGCCTCGGCCAACCCGCCGAGCACGTAGGGCGTGCCACCGCTCGCGGCGATGCCCACCACGCTATCCTGCGCACCCACGTCGAGCGCAGCGATGTCGCGCGCGCCGGCCTCGCGGTCATCTTCCGCACCTTCCACCGCCGTCGTGAGCGCCACTGCCCCTCCGGCGATCAACCCCACGACTTGCCCCGGCGCGGCGTTGAACGTCGGCGGGCACTCGGACGCATCCAGCACGCCGAGCCGTCCCGACGTCCCCGCGCCGATGTAGATCAGCCGGCCGCCCGTCTGCATCCGCGCGGCGATGCGATCTATCGCTTCCGCAATCGCCGGCAGTTCTGCCTCCACCGCCGCCGCCACTTTCGCATCCTCCGCGTTCATCAAGCGCACCATCTCCAGCGTGGAAACGGTATCAATGTGCATCGTGGCAGGGTTGCGAGACTCAGTGATGCGATTGGAGATTTGTGGATTGGAGATTGCCGATTTGCTGATTTGCCGATTTGCTGATTTGCTGATTCGCTGATTCGCAGGCGTGATATTGCCAAGAATGACCGGATGCCGCGCGCCGGTGGCAGAGGGCAGGTTGCCGGGCCGACCGTGCCAGGTCTCGTAGGCCAGCACGGCGAAGGCAACGGCTTCTTTGGCTTCCACGCCCAGGCCGACGTCGTCCGAAGGGATGACACGGACGCCGGGAAGGTGATCGCGCAACAGCGCCATCAGTGTGGGATTGCGCGCGCCGCCGCCGCTGACGATGACTTCGTCGGGCAGGCTGGGCAGGAAGTCGCGGTACGCCTGCGCAATGGACGCCGCCGTGAAAGCCGTGAGCGTGGCAACGATGTCTTCCGGCGTCAACCCACGCGCGATCCCCTGTTCCCACACGCGCGCGCCGAACTGTGCGCCGAACAGCTCGCGTCCGGTAGTCTTGGGCGGCGGCTGATGCAGGTACGGCTCGCGCAGCAGCTCGTGCAGCAACGCCTCATCCACACGGCCTCGCGCCGCCAACACGCCATCCCGGTCGAAGGTCAGTGCACCGTCCGTGGCGCGGCTCACCGCATAATCAATGAGCATATTGCCGGGGCCAGTATCGAAGGCGATTGGAGATTGGAGATTGAAGATTGAAGATTGGGGACTGACAACTGAGGGCTGAGGACTGACGATTAAGGACTGAGGACTAAGATACGTGACGTTCGCGATCCCGCCGATATTCTGCGCGACGCGGGTGAGGGTGGGATGTGTGAGCAGCAGGGCGTCCACGTAGGCGACGAGCGGCGCGCCGTGCCCGCCGGCGGCCATGTCGCGGGCGCGGAAGTTGCTCACGACGGGGATGCCGGTCATCTCTGCAATCACGGCCGCTTCGCCAAGTTGCAGCGTTGCGCCGTCTATTTGAGGCAAGCTGACAGCTTGCTCTATGAGTGCTTGCCGTGAACCAGGAGGGATGTGCCATACCGTCTGCCCGTGGCTGCCGATGAGGTCCACCTGCGCGGGGGGCAGCCCGGCTTCGGCCATCGCGCGCAACGCCGCCTCGCCGAATGTGCATCCCAGGGCAAAGTTGAGACGGCACAGGCGATCCACGCTGCCGGTTTCGGGGCGGAAGCAGGCGAAGATCTCGTTGCGCAGCGCGGGTGGATGCGGGATGTGACTATGACTGAGGACATCCCAGGTCAACGTAGGAGGCGCGCCTTCAAGACGGACGACGGCAGCCTCTGTCCCGTCGGCAGAGGTGCCGGACATCAGGCCGATGACAATCAACTTTCCTCCTACAGCGAGCCTCTGATTTCAGCTTCAAGCTGAAGAACGTAAGCCTTCATAAACTCCACGTGCGTGCTTGGCCTTCTGAAGTATTGGTTCTGCAAAAAACAAAGATAGGCGCGTTATCCTATGCTGCCACCAGGGCTGACGTATCGAATAAAACGTTCATAGGGCAGTTTGGTTTTGCAAGTCGAGAATACGACGTTCGCGTTCTTCGCGGACTACGTTGGTCAAATCGGTATCCGATTGAGCTCTAACCACCAGAATCCCTTGTTTGTCAATCAACATAGGCGAACTATCCTGAACGCGCAAACAAAGCTCATCGCTTTGCCCAACCTCAAGAAGAAGCGTCATACCTTCGCATCGCTTAGCGAGGGAGCGAATTGCTGTCGTCTGGAGCGAGAGGGTAGGCTGCATCAGATGGGAAAACACCACTGAGTAGATCAAACTGGGCAGTTGGGTTGTGAATGTACCTGAATAGGTAGCGTCCGGACTTTTCCTCAAAGTACAAAACGCCACTGACTTCGGGATACATTGCGAAGAGGCCAGACTCTCGATCAAAGAGACAGATATGGATCTCTTCTTCATCTACTGCTGCTCTGAACTCGCCAAATACAGCCACAATGTACGGGACTTTCAACTCTTGAATCAAATCTCGGTAAGCCTGGGCCTTATGGCGGATAGAATAGTATAGGCGATCAACGTTGTTCTTATTTGCATCCCTCCACACGCACGCTAAGCCGTTAGCGCGTAGTTGTTCCTCTATCTTAATCTCCGTAAGTTTATCAACATGAAAGTTCGTCAACTCAACGATAGCGTTGGGCCTTAAATCATTATCGAGGATGCTCCAGTCAGGAGTACGGCTGTTGATTGGGTACTCGTACCGCGCCTTGAAGCCCCGTGAGCAGAGATAGGCCCCCAGCACCAATTCTCTAAAGGTGTGCATTATCTCATCCGAGTCTGGGAATTGCTCACGAAACCTCTTCACGAATTTCTGTTTATCTTCTTGGCATATGTACGCAAAACAACGGTAGATGAATGCGTTGATTGAACTACTGCCAGCAATCTGACCATACTTCATACAGTTTCATCCTTTAATGCCTGTATCGCCCAACGACCTGTGCTTTACTGGTGCCGCGGAGCGCAGCGAAGTGGCGTCAGGTACAAGCGTAGGTTGGGCAGGGAATGATAATATACTCTATTTCTTGAGTTGAGTAATTGCTTGTTGTAAAGCACCCAAATCATTTGTCTTTTCAGCTAAGGCGAACATAGCAGTATGATCCAGGTCTTGACGTCCAATTTTCTTCAAACAACGATCTATGCCTTGTTTTACATATTGCGGTGGATTATTTACCCCAGAACGTAAAAGTTCTCGATAGCCAAACAAGTACAGCATCAAAGCATCCAAAAAATTACCTTCTTTTTCACGCATCTTTGCCATATATGGATAAATTGTGTCACAGGTTCCACCGGCCTGCAAACGTAGATTTATAGCCTGATTAAAAAGCCGCCAGGCATCATCATAACACTTAACTTTTACATATTCGTTAGCAAGGTCACGTTTTGACCACCATTCAGTTGCAGTTGGCTCTCGTTGTTTCAGTACGGAAATGATCTGTTCATCACTATGTTGCACTTCTGTGTTTAATTCCTTAGCCAACCTTTGCAGGTTTCTCTTGACTCCTGATATAGTTGGGTCTGCGGCTAATGCCTTGCTCAAATAATCAAAAGCATTTTGCTTATCTCCGTGTGCTAAAAAGAAATCCCCTATAGACTTGTAAAGCCTTGGCGCTCTACGCTCATCTTTTTTAATAACAGCCGCTGTCAATGCCAAAGCGGTTTCTGTATCTTCACTCTCTAAAGCCTTTGCCACTTGTTGCTCTTTTATATCGAGAAGCACCTTTTTGGACAATTCCTCCGCTTTTGAAACACTCATCATTTTCTTTTCTACAAATAAGTGAAAGACTCTCTTGACTTCCTCAACATCTCCTTCATCTACCAATATGTCAAGAAGTGTATCACGACATCTTATACCAGGCGGCAATTCTCCCCCCATATCCTTTTTGAGAGGAGGCCCTATGAACTCAAACTGTTTTAATTCTTCTAAGCAATATCGTTTTGCCTCTGTCCAGTTTTCCAATTTTTCATAGGCTTCGATAAGTGTTGAGTAAACGAAATGCAAGTCTACCCAATCACCTTGCGCCGTTATGCCTTGTTGAGCAAGAAAAATAGCCGTTTCGAAGTCTTTTGCATATATCGCATTTTCCGCGCAAGTCCAAAAGAATTTCCTTTGTGTTAGAGATGAATACACAATTTGTCCGTCGGTTAGGTGTTGCCCTTCACCCGAATACTGAGATACTTTATCTCTCATTTCTCTTGGCAGTTTGCCAAACCAATCTGTTAGACCGAGATAACCTAAGACCCCGCCCTTACCAACTGTTTGTTGATTCTTTGTGCTAGGTCGCTTTTTTTTGGAAAAAAGGTTAAAGAATGCCATTATTCATTTCCCTTCTAGTGTTCTTTCAAGGTGTGAATGACGGGCAGCGTCAAACTGAACCGGTGAATGGACAAGCGCACATTCCATGTTATGCTGAGACTCCCAAAAAGCAAATTACTTGTACAGGAGTCGCAGATGGAGAAAAAGTATCGGGTCACCTTAACCCCAACGGAACAGCAGGAGTTGCAAGAACTTATCGCCCGTCGGAGCGTGAAAGCTGCGGAAGTGAAGCGTGCTTACATTCTCTTGGCGACCGATGAAAATGGGACTCAGCAGTGGCCTGACGCGACCATCAGTAGCACCTACCAGGTGGGAGTGCGGACGGTCGAGCGGGTCCGACAGCGCTTTGTGGAACTGGGCTTGCAGAGCGCGGTCTATGGAAAAAAGCGGGAAGTGTATCGCGAAAAGGTATTTGACGGGGAGGTGGAAGCGCATCTGGTGGCCTTGCGGTGCAGTGAGCCGCCCAGTGGCCGGGCGCACTGGATGCTGCATTTGCTGGCGGAGCGGATGGTCGAATTGCCCTACGTGGAGAGTATCAGCCATGAGAGCGTGCGGCAGTTGTTAAAAGAAACAAACTCAAGCCGTGGCGTGTCAAAAGTTGGTTGATTCCTGAAGCCAGCGCGGAATTCGTGTGTGCGATGGAAGAGGTGTTGGATGTCTATCATCGCCCTTATGATCCGCAGCATCCGGTGGTTTGCCTGGACGAATCCCCGCAACAGTTGATTGGCGAATGTCGCAAACCTTTCACCGATAGTCAGGGTGTTGAGCATATCGCTTACGAATATCAGCGGGAAGGGACCGCAGATTTGTATATGATTGTGGAACCGTTAGGGAGACGTCGGGAAGTCCATGTGCGGGCTCAACACACAGCCCACGATTGGGCCAAGGAAGTAGCCTACATTGTGGAAGAGATGTATCCCAACGCCTCGAAGATTACCTTGCTGCAAGACAATCTCAGCGCGCATAAGAAAGCTGCTTTATATGAATGTTTTGCGCCAGAACGTGCGCGGGCGATTGTAGCCAAACTCGAGTTTGTGTTTACCCCAAAGCACGGTTCGTGGCTGAGATTGAATTGAGCGTGCTCACCCGCCAAGGGTTGCCAACGCGTGTGGCCTCACAGACTGAACTGCAACAGTGTGTCACCGCGTGGTATGAACAGCGAAATGCGCAATCCACTACGGTGAACTGGCGATTTACCACTCAGGATGCACGCATCAAGCTCAAGCAACTCTACCCGTCATTCAATTCTTGAAAGAACACTACCTCAATAACTTGGAGTTATCTGTATTGTACTCGAAGTCGCTATGGATTACAAGTCTACCGCATCCACGCCTTCACAATCGCCCGATGCACCGCAACGCGCAAGCCCGCAATGCGCCGATTTTGTCGCCCGTTGTAGACTTCGTTCGTGAGCAGTGCTACAACCAGGTCACGTTCGGGATCCATCCACAGGCTCGTGCCGGTGAAGCCGGTATGCCCGAAGGCGCGTTGGCTGAACGGGTTGCTGCTGGCTTCCGGGTCGGGCAGCCACAACGCGAAGCCCAGGCCGCGCCGTGTCCCTAACCCTTCGGTGTAGCAGCGCGTCATCGCGTCTACTGTGGAAGATAACAGCAACGGGAAGCCGCGCCGCCGCCCGGTCGGACGATCCAGGAATGTCTGCCCGAACGCCGCGATGTCCTCCGCCGTGGAGAACACTCCCGCATGTCCGGCAACGCCGCCGAGCCGGCAGGCGTTCTCATCGTGGACCGCGCCGACGATGCGGCAGTTGCGCCAGGCGCAGAATTCGGTGGGCGCGATGTTCTCAACGGACTGAACGGATTCAACGGAAGGGAGCGGGAGGTAGCGGGTGTTTTGTAATTCCAGCGGAGCGGTGACACGTGAGCGCACGGCGGCGTCGAGGAATTGCCCGGTAAGGCGCTCGATGGCCATCCCCAACAGGATCAGGCCGATGTCGCTGTAGACGACCTGTGTGCCGGTGGGATAGGAGAAGAAGGTGTTCAGCGCCATAAGGCGGGCGGCCTCGGCGCTGGGTTCGCGGTAGAGCGGACGCCATGCCGGCAGGCCGGAGGTGTGGGTGAGTAAATCGTGAAACGTGACACGGCTAGCATCCACATAGCCGCCGCTTTCAGCGACGGCGACCATGTCACCAGGGCTGAGTGGGTCTTCGTAAGGTTGGATAGGCCGCAGGCCGCTGAACTCCGGCAGAATCGCACTGACCGGCGTATCGAGCGCGATGCGGCCTTCTTCGACGAGCGTCATAAAGGCGGTGACGGTGAACAGCTTGCTCACCGAGGCCATGTCGAACAGGGTGTCCTGTTGGGTCGGGCGCGCGCGCGTCTCCGGATCGAGCCAGCCGAACGCCTCGGAAAACACAACGTCCCCGCGCCGGCGCACCACAAGCTGTGCCGCCGGTGTGATCACGCCAACGGCGTCCTGGAGGATCGTCTGTGCATCATCCAAATCTATGTCATTCCCCTCTTACTCAACGGATCGAACGGATTCAACGAAAGATCATCCGTTTTAGTCCGTTGAATCCGTTGAGAAAATATGAACTATGCGTATGCTTGTCGTAGCGCGTCGAAGTGCTTCAGGCTATCCGCGAGGCCGCCGGGACGGTTACGGGCCAACCACAGCGCGGTATGCTCTTCGATCGCGGCTTCGAGGTCGGCGCGCAGCACGGCTTTGTCTTCACCCTCACCAAGCAATTGCCGGCCGCGGCGACAGGCGTGTTGCAGCAATCGCCCGGCATTGACAAACTCGCGCTTGACCAGATCGGCATCCGGGCAGGCCATGCGTGCTTCGTCCAGCCGCGCGAGAATGGCCGCGATCTGCGTCTCCGTCGCCGCGAAGTCCGCCGCCGTCACATCCTGGAAGCGTTTCCCGTCCGCCGTCGCGCCCTGCAACAGGTGAAAGAGCACGCTGGAGTTGTGAATGCGCGGGACGTGGGGAACCTGGTAGACGTTCCCCAGGTCGTAGGCGATTGCCCCCATCACGCCGCTCGGATCGTCGAAGGCGAAACGGCTGAGCGCCTGCGGGACATCCAACGCGCGATTCGCATCCAGACACCACGAATACGCCGCGCCTGCGCCGAATCCCAGGTAGCTCATCGGCAGATATTGCCAGTGCCCATTGTCGCCCCAGTCGGTGTTGAGGTAGCCCATCGCGCCGTGCTTGAGGCCGTTTTCGGCGGCATTGAGCAGGTTGCCGAGTGCGTTATCCGTGCGTCCGGCGATGCTGTTCCACGTCGCCGTGCCGGGACAGACGTAGAAGGGCACGCCCGCCGTTGCAAACTGCGCACCATGTTCGTCGAAGGGATGATCGAACTCGTAACCCCATTCCAGCGCGATCACATCGCGGGGCAGTTGCGGCACCAGATCGGGATGTTGGGTGATGATGTCACCCCAGAACTGCATCGTATAACCGCGCCGCGTCACGTCCTGGTAAATCTTCATCAGGAAGTCGAAGTAGACCTGTCCTACACCGCGCTCTTCACAGATGGCCTTGCTCGCGCCTTGCCCCAGGTCAATCGTCTCGTCGCAACCCACGTTGATCTGGCGGCTGGTGAAGTGTGGCAGCAGCTCGTCGTAGAGGCTGCGGATGAGTTCCAGGCTGCCGGGATGCTCCGGCGCGAGGCTGAACGGGCCTTGCATCTTATAGTTGCCCCAGGGCGTCTGAATCTCGCCGTGCGTTTCGGCCAGATGCGCGTACCGCTCGTGGATCAGCCAGGGGCGCATGTGCCCGAAGGAATTCTGGTTGGGCACAAGCTCGATGAATCGCTCGCGGCAGTAGGCGTCGAGTGCGAGGATCTCCGCGCCGGTTAGCGGGGAAGCCTCCTTCCACACCTCCGGGTGCTGGCGGTAGGCGAAGGTATGCTCGGTGTAGAGCTGCACTTGGTTGATCTTCCAGCTTGCCAGGCGATCCACCAGTGCGAAGAGCGTTTCCAGCGTGGGGACTTTGTCGCGGCTGACGTCCAACATCACGCCACGCGCCGGGAAATCGGGCCAGTCGGTGATGTCCAGACACGGCAACACGCCCCCATCGGCCTGCTGCACGAGCTGGATAAGTGTGCAGACGCCGTAGAAGACGCCCGCCGCGTCGCGCCCCTGGATCGTGATCCCCTCCGGGATGATGCGCAGGCGATAGCCCTCAGGATGCGCGACCGCTTCCGGCATAATCGCCAACGTCAGCCCCACCTGCCCGGCAGGGACGGCGCTGCTGGCGGTTAGCTCCCAATCCAGGCCCAGATGCTGCCGCGCCGCCGCGCAGAACCGCAGCGCGGCGAACCGCACCGCCTGCGCCTGGCGCGAATCCAACAACACCAGGCGTCCGTCTGTGAAAGTGAAATTGCCTTCAAGCCACGTTATGTGCCGTGGCGTCGGTAAAAGCACAAAGTTTTCAGTCATATCTGCCTCCAGAGAGTATGAAAATCAGCAAATCTAAAATCAGACAGTCTCCCTTTACCGCTTCCCAATTACTTCATCCACAAATCGCACTTTCGTCCAGCGTTCGGGGATGTGCATGTTGATGTAGCCGTGGCGATTCCAGGACCAGTCTACGGCGATGTTGTTGCCGTGCTCATCGTGGAAGTGCTGGCAGCGCGAGGCACCGATGCGCCAGACGTCGCCGGGGTGCGGCGGGGTGTGCGGGTTGTCGAGCGCCTTCAACCCTTCCCAGGGTAGCGCAAATTCGACCGTCCAGCCGTTGTCGCGGATCGCCGGGCAGTTGAGGCTGCCATCCACCTGGACGGCGTGCTTGAGGCCCGGCAGTTCCCAATCCCGCTCGCCGATACGGCCCATGCGTTCGTTCAGCCGGGGCAGGAAGTAAAAAAAGTTCTCCAATGAGAAGAAATGATTCAGCCGTGCGATGTCGCGCCGTTCGACCACCGGCTCCACCCACGTCCAGAAGACCTCGTAGATTGTGTTGATCGGGTTGACGCCCAACTCGTAGTAAACGCCGTTGCCTTCGATGAAGATTTCGGCGTCGCTGTCGTTGTTGTAAACGTGGTCATGATGTTCGACGTGCGTGCCCCAGATTTCGTGATCTTCGTACTTGAAGGCGGCGTAGAGATAGGCGTCATCCCACAGCAACGCCACGCGCGAGTCGAGCGAAACCGGCGCGCCGGTATCCATCTTCACAAACGGCGTGGACCACGTCACATGTTGCCAGGCCGGTTCATCGAGCCGTCCATCCACAACGATTGGCTCGGCCACACGCAGACAATCATATTCGGCCACCGGCGGCAGCCCATCCAGCGACCCTTGCGGCAAATTCAGTGTTCTCGGCATGGGGAACATAGGGACTCCTTGCGAATAGCGAATTACGAATAGCGAATGGCGAATGAGGCATTGAGAATTGTGTGTCACGGGTGAGAAAATAAGGCAGGTGACGCTGCCTCACAGAAACGCCACCTGCCTGTTTCACGCCATAACGTCTATTGGTTGCAGGGATACAGTGTGCCGTCCATGATCATCATAACGGTGAAGGAGTCGGCGTAGGGGCTGTTCTTGTAGATGGGATCGCCATCGGGCTTCCAGCCACAAGTATGTAGACCATCCATCGCCGGGTTGTTGCCGTAGCGCTCCCACAGCGGGATAATGGGCAACAGCTCGTTGAAGGCCTGCGCCGTCTTGGCGACCATAGCCTTTTGCGCCCCTTCATCCAACCCGACAGTCTGGTCGCGGACCAATGTTTCGAGGTCAAGATCGCCGCAGCACTCGGTCTTCACCTTCAGATCGAAGCTCATGCCAGGACCTTGTGCAGCCTCGATGTTGTGGGTGAAGAGGTCCTGCACGAACGAGAAGTGCGGGTGCGGGTTGCCGGAACCCCAGGCGCGGATGGCGAGTTGGAAGTTGCCCTGGTTGACATCAATCGGGTGCTGGTTGAACTCAACGCCGCGGAATGTGGTCTTGATGCCGAACTCGGTCAATTGTCCGGCCAGGTTCTCGGCAGCGGCAGACCAGTCGGCATACTCGGCCGGCGCCGTCAACTCATACTCCATCTTCTGTCCCTTATCCGTCACCCAGATGCCGTCGGCGCCCTTCTTGAAGCCCAAATCCTCCAGCATCTTGGCGGCCTTATCGCGGTTGAACTCATAGGTGTTCAGTTTGGTGGGATCCATCCATAGGGGCACCATGTTATCGCTAAAGCCGGCCATATACTTCACGGCTTTGCCCGATTCACCCAGAGAGACCACGCCGTTCTGATTGCGGTCTACTGCATAGGCAATCGCCTGGCGCACTTCTTTCACATTGAAGGGATAGAGCGTGTGGTTGAAGTACAGCGCAGGGCCGGAGTAGATGGGCGGGCGAATAATACGCACACCGGCAGCGATGAAGGCTTTCTCCGTAGCGGGCGGGAAGCCGTGGGTCGCGTAGTCCACTTGCTGTGCCAGAACCAGCGGTGTGACGGTGGGCGTCTCGCCATTGTACAGGTAGACGATGTCGAACTTAACCTTGTCGGCCCACCAGGAGGTAGGGTTCTTGAGCAGGGTCAAGCGTGCTTCATTGATGCTGGCGACGTCAATGATGTAAGGTCCGGTCGCATTGGCATTTTCAGGACGGAAGGCGTTGAATTCCTGCAACAGGGCATTCCATTCCTCGGAACTGCTGTCTTTGCCGGCATCAACCAGTTTCTGCAGCTTGTCGGACCATTCGCCGTAGGTCGCGCGATCCACGATGGCCTCGTTGCGGATGACGTAGCGCTCCACGACCGTAGAAGGCTCGGACATCTTGAAGACGACAGTGTAATCGTCCTTGGCGGTGACACTTTCCAGGAAGCGCCAGACGGTGCCCTTGACCAGGCGGCGGCAGTTGAAGGTCACGATCACATCCTGGGCGTTGAAGTCGTCCCCGTTGCTCCACTTGACGCCCTTGCGCAGATGGACGGTCAGCGTGGCCGCCTTGGAATCAATTTCCCAACTCTCAGCCAACATCGGTACCCAGGAACCATCACCCCACATGTACATCCCCAGCGGCGGTTGCAGCAGGGTACGATAAATGCCAATACCTTGGGGGATACCGTTGGTGGCAAAGGCATTGAAGTGACCAACCGGCGGCACCTGATAGGGATACGCGCCGTTGAACACGCCGGGGCCGGTGGGCACAGCCGTCACCTCGACGACGACGGTCTTCTCGACCTCAACCTTCTTTTCGACCTCGACTGTCTTCTCGACCACAACGGTTTTTTCGACCTCAACCTTCTTCTCAACTTCGACGGTCTTCTCGATGACCTGTGGCGTCGGTGTGGCGCAACTCACCAGGAAAGAAAGGACCACTACGGCGCACAATACCATCCACAACCGATTCTTGCGCAACTGCTGAGTCTTCATTTGATACTCCTCCCTAAAAATGAAAAATTAAATGGTAAGTGTTTACAGCGTCAATTCATCGAATGACATTGCATGTATTTTCCTCTATCCCACCTCCTTCCAGCCGTCTCTCAAACGTCGAGACGTAAGAACGTTCAAACGTGTTAACGCAATCCCCGCCGCACCAGGATAAACACCATCACTCCAAAACCAACGCCTATCCCCAACGTGATGACCGTCACCACAAATTCGGCACTTCCCGGTTTTACAAAAGGCAGCGGGATAAGCGAAGTGACCACCAGGAACATGGCGATCCGCAAGGCTGCCCGGCCTAGTTGCGGACTGATCATGAAGCCACACCTGCCTCGCGCGCCGCAATGTGACAGGCCACATAACGGTGCTCGTCGAGCGGCACCAACGCCGGCCGTTGCACATCGCACAGCCCCGGCTCAAAATATGGACAGCGCGGATGAAACCGGCAGCCGCTGGGCAGTGCCAACAGGCTCGGAATGTCCTGACTGCGCAGCTCGACCCGTTGCTTGCTGCGGGTCAATTCGGGGTCGGCCTCCGGCACAGCCGCGAGCAACGCTTTGCTGTACGGGTGCCGGGGATCGTTGATCAACTGCGGTGTTGACGCAAACTCGACGATGCTACCTACATACATCACCGCGATGTGCCCTTCCCACGCGAAGAACTTCGCCACCGCCAGATCGTGCGTGATGAAGAGGTACGTCACCCCTAACTCGTGCTTCAAATCCGCCATCATATTGAGCAACCCCACACGGATGGAGACATCCACCATCGAAACGGCCTCATCCGCCACAATCACGCGTGGGTTGACGGTCAACGCGCGCGCCACCGAGACCCGCTGCCGTTGTCCCCCGCTCAACTGGTGCGGATACTTGTACAGAAAATCCTCCACCGGCGACAATCCCACAATGTTGAGCAACTCAACCACGCGGTTCAGAGCCTCGTAGGTGTTGGCGACGAATTTATGATGCAGCAGCGGCGTGCTCAGGATTTGGTAAATCGTATGCGACGGATTAAGCGAAGCATAGGGGTCCTGGTGAATGATCTGCACACCCAGCCGGTAAGTCTTGAAATCCTCGCCCTTGTCGCCCCTAGCCGTCCATACCGGCTTACCCGCGTAAAGGACCTGCCCGGATGTGGGTTTGATCAACCCCGTGATCATTTTGCCGGTCGTTGTCTTTCCGCAGCCGCTCTCGCCGACCAGACATACCACTTCGCCTTCCCGAATCCCGAAAGAGACATCATCCACTGCCGTGACCCGCTGACGCCGCGAGCCAAACATGCGCACCAGATGACGGGCTTCGATGAGATACTCGCTCATTGCACTTTCCTTCTGATGTATTTGGCATACCGTTCTTGCAAATCAAGGGTGTCTTCCTGCACCCGCCGCACGTTGAAGCAGGCGACATGGTGCGTTTCGCTATAGTGTGCTTCAAGTTTCGGCTCTTCAGCGCGACAGCGCTCGGTGACATAGGGACATCGCGGATGGAACTTGCATCCCGGCGGTGGATCCACAAGGTCGGGCGGCGCGCCGGGGATCGAAACCAACGCCTCGAAGTCGCCGGTTACGGTGGGCACAGCCCGAATCAACCCCAGGGTATAGGGATGCGCCGGGCGGTAGAAAATGTCATCTACCGGCCCAATCTCGACGATGCTGCCTGCATACATCGTGGCAACGCGGTCGGCCAGCTCGGCGGCCGTCGCCAGGTCGTGTGAGATAAAAAGCATCGCAAAACCGATTTGTTCTTTGAGCCGGCGCAGCAGGTCTATAATCGTCCGCTGCGTCAGGATGTCCAGCGCTGTTGTCGGCTCGTCCAGGATAAGCACCTGCGGATCGAGCAACAGACTCATCGCCAGCAGGACACGCTGCCGCATCCCGCCGCTCAATTGGTGAGGGTAGGCATCAATCACACGCTCGGGATCGAGTTGCACGTATTCGAGCAACTGCATAGCGCGCTCCCGCACCTGCTGACGTGGCATATTGCCGTGCGCTTTGGCCGTGTCGAGAATCTGATCCCAGATTCGCAGCACCGGATTGAAAGCATTCAAGGCCGACTGAAACACCATCGCGCACTCGCGCCAGCGGAAACGGCGCAACTCTTTCTCTTTGAGCGAAAGAACATCCAGACCCTGATTGCCGCGCCAGTAAGTGATCTCGCCCCGTGTGATCCGCGCCGCCTGAACCAGCAGCCGAATCAGGGCCACACCGAGCGTCGTTTTCCCACAACCGCTCTCGCCGATCAACGCCAGACTTTCGCCCCGTGCCAGCTCAAAGCTCACCCCGCGCACTGCCTTTACTACGCCGCGCTCGATCTGGTACTCCACCCACAAATCCTCAACCGTCAAAGGCGTGTTTGCTCTGGAAATGTCGGTCATTTGGTTCTCCATCGTGCTCCTTGCCTCCTGCCCCTTGCACCCTTACCCCGTCCGTAAGCGTGGGTTGAAGATCTCTTCAAGCGAGCGGCTCATCCACACAATAGACAGTTGGAATAGCGCGATGGCCATTACCGGCGCCATGATGAAGTACACGCTATCCTTGAAGAAAATCGCGCCTTGCGTCCACGCCAGGTTGATCATCACCCCCCAGTTGCGGGTCAGAGGCACCAATCCCAGGAAGACAAGACCTACCTGCGCGTAGATTGCAGATGTCATACCGAACGTGAAGCTGATGGCGATGTAGCTCAACATGTTGGGCAGCACTTCTGAAAAGATGATGTGCCACATCCCCAAATCCAACGCCGTCGCCGCTTCAATGTAATCGCGCTCTTTGATCGAGAACACCTGTGCGCGGATGGAACGGTACAGCCCTGCCCACGAAAGAACCGAGAGCAGTAACGCCAAAAACAGCATATTGTCCAGTTTGACCAATGTGGCTAACACTGCCAGTAACGGGAAGCGTGGGATGGTCAACCAGATGTCGGCCAGCATCGTGAGGAAAGCATCGAATCCCCCGCCGATCAGCGCACTCAACGAACCCAACGCCACACCGATGAATGTCGAAATGATGCCGGTCAACAGCGCCATCTGCAGGATGTCTCGCCCCCCGTGGACGATCTGCGCGAAGATGTCTTTCCCCTGGCTGTCGGTGCCCAGAGGATGTTTCCACGATGGTGGTGCATAAATCGCGCTGATGTCGGCGGAAGTCGCCGGCGGCACAAACCACGTTCCCACCGTTGTCAGCAACACGAAGCCGATGAAGATCAAAAAGCCGACAAACCCCGTCTTGTTGCGGCTCATCAACTTCAAGAACCGCCCGACTCCACGTATCAGGCGTCCCGGCCAATAGCGGATCCCGGCCTTGGGCATCAGCTCCAGGGATGTCGTCATCGTTCACCTCCGGCAATGCGCACACGGGGATCGAACCATCCGTAGATAAAGTCGGCCACCAGGTTGGATACGACGACCGAAATCGTGATGATCAGGAAAATGCCCTGCATCAACGGATAATCGCGCGTACTGAGGGCCGACAGTAGCCGGTAGCCGATCCCCTGGTAAACGAAGATATTTTCGATGAGAATCGAGCCGCCGACGACAAAACCGATGCTGATCAGCAATTGGGTGATGAGCGGCAACATGGCATTACGGCCCACATAAGCGGTAGTGATGCGCCCCTCCGAAAGACCACGCGCCCGCGCGACCGTCACATAGTCTTCCCCCAGCGTACCGATCGTACTGCTCTTCATTGAAAGAATCCATGAGCCGATGGTTGAGAGCACATACGTAAGGATGGGCAAGGCCGCGTGGAAGAAAATATCCATGATAAAGGCCCAGGTGAACGCCGGTTGCATCCCCGGCGAGTGGGAGCCACGCATTTTGTGAATGGGGACGAGTTTCCATTGAACCCCCAAGTACACGACCAGGACGATGCCGATGAGGTAGTTGGGGATCGAACTCAACATCGAAGCCGTGCCCGACACAGCCGGCTCCCACAACGCCTGGCGTTTATAGGCCAGCAGCATCCCGATAAACACCCCCAGGACGAAACTGATGATCAATCCCAACCCCACACTGAACAACGTCCAGGGCAGAAAGGCCACGATGATTTGCCACACCGACGTCCCCGGCGAGCGCAGGGAGTTCCCCAGGTTGCCGTGGGCCAGTTGTACCATGTAATCCGTGTACTGTTTCCAGAGCGGCGCGTCCAGGTCTATGGCGAAGAGCGAAGCCGCTTGATCGCGCGCCTCGGCATACGTGAGGCTGTACTGCACGATTAACTCGTTGATATAAACCTCGATGGGATTTGAAGGCATCAAGCGCACCAGGAAGAAGATCAAACTGGTGACAAACCATACCGTGAAGATAGCGCGCGCCATCATCCTGACCACATAATTCGAGGTAATGCGCTTGATCCATCGTCGCAGCGGCATCTTTGGGGACGTGCCCCGTGGATTTATGGTTGTGCTGTTCAACGAACCCTCCCTGAAAATATGATTAGTTCCCAGCCTGCATATCCAGTTCCTGCTCCCGAATTTCCTTATGTGTACAGCCAATCCTGACGGCAGGTTTCCTCAAAAAGCCGCACTTCCTCCGCCCAGCTCTCCACCAACGTCGCAACCTCTATCCCCGCATCCAGCGCCCGCCGCACTTGATCGCTGCCGGTCAACAAATCAATGTGGGGATGCTTTCCTTCCCAACTTTGGGGCAACCACGCAAAATCTGCCGGATACAACGCTTTCAGCGCCGCGAGCATATACAGCCCCGTCGTCACCGGACGGAACGCTTCGCGGTCGGTCACGTGAACCTGCACACCCCCGCAGACCTCGCCGGCAAATTTAGACGCCGTCGGCACAAATTGCGTGGGACGAAAGCGCACCCCCGGCAACGCCAGTGCGTTCAAATAGGCAGCCAGCACTTCCCCATCTATCCACGGCGCACCGCACACCTCGAACGGCAACGCTGTCCCGCGCCCTTCGGAAACGTTCGTCCCTTCCAACAGACAGGTGCCCGGATAAACCATCGCCGTGGTGAAATGCGCTATCGCCGGTGACGTAGGCACCCAGGGCAAACCGGTCTCATCGAACCACATCTCCCGCCGCCATCCCGCCAGCGGAATGACCGTCAGCTCGGCGTTGATGCCCTGGGTGTGGTTCATAAAATACGCCAGTTCTCCCACCGTCATGCCATAGCGCAAGGGGATCGGCAGCGCGCCGACGAAAGACTCGAAGCCCGCCCTCAGTATCGGCCCTTCTCGCGTCATCCCATTGATGGGATTGGGACGATCCAACACCACCACCGGCACGTGGACTTTGGTCGCGCCTTTGAGCACGTGGAGCAAGGTGCTGATGAATGTGTAAAAGCGCACCCCCACATCCTGCATGTCGAAAACCAAAATATCCACATCGGCCAACATCGCCGGTAGGGGTTCGTGCGTGGCGCCGTACAGGCTGTAGATGGGCAGTTGCGTATGTTTGTGGACGCCGTTTTGCACATCCTGCCCATCGGCGATGTCGCCATAGAGGCCGTGCTCTGGAGCAAAAAGCGCCACCAGCGTCACATCGCACCGCAAGAGCGCGGTGACGTTGTCGGTGAGGTCACTTGTCACCGCCGCGGCATGCGTCACCAACCCCACACGGCGACCTTTGAGCAGCAAGGCGCCGTTGTGGATCAAACGCTCCAGGCCGGTCACGATCATTGTGTTTCCCCGCCGAAAGGGAACAACCCCAGTTCCTCATGCAAAAGCAACGCCGCGGCGCCGAGCAGGATAATATCCGCGCTCATACTCACAAAGTCAACCTCTGAGCTTTTCACCAGCGAGGTCAACGCGCGTCGGGAGAGCGTCTCGCGCACCACATCCAGCAGGAATTGCCCAAAGCACGTGATGCGCCCCGCCAGCAAGATGCGACAGCCGCCCAAGACGCTCACCAGATTTGCCGCCGCCGCACCGAGATGTTGCCCAACCTCGCGGACTACCTGTTGCGCCGTCTCGTCCCCCTCGGCGAGCGCTTCGCACACCGTCTCGAAGGTCATCGCGTTGGGGTGGGGGACGAGCTGATTCAGGATGGACTGGGGATGCGTGCGTGCCAATGCGCGTGCCCGCCGGACAATGGCGCGGGCGTTGGCGACGGTTTCGAGACAGCCGGTGTTCCCGCACTGACAGCGCTCGCCGTTTTCGGCGACGACGACATGGCCGATCTCGCCGGCACCCAACGGATTGCCGTGAAACAGCCTCCCGTTGATCACGATCCCCGCGCCGATGCCCTTGCCCACGTGAATCACGACCAGGTCTTTGCCACGGTTGTTTTCCCCAAACGTGTATTCACCGAGCGCCGCGACCTGGCAATCGTTGGCCGTGTAGACCGGCAGTCGGTAACGTTCCTGGAGCACGTCCCGCAGATGCACATCGCGCCAGTTGAGATTGACGGCCTGATGGATGATGCCATCTACCGCATCCACCAGCCCCGGCGCGCCGATGCCGATTCCCAACAAGGGATGCTGCGCCGCCGCCGTCAAGGCGTCCACCAACGTATAAACCAGCTCCAGGGCGGCGTTTCCGTCACGGCCTTCCAGCGGCAGACCGATGCGTTGTTTGATTTCGCCGCGCAAATTGATCAAAGCGCCGCGGAAATCTTCGCGCGCCAGGTCCAACCCGATCAAGCAACGCGAATCTTCGGCCACACGCAGCAAAATCGCACGTTTGCCGCCGGTCGAGGGGGCACGCCCCACTTCTTCGATCAGGCCTTCCTGGATCAAATCGGCGACGACATCGGAAACGGTGGGGCGTGTCAGGTGGGTGAGCCGCGCGATCTGGGCACGGCTGATTTCTCCGTGTTCGTAGATGGTGCTGAACACCAGTTGTGTATTGTGCACTCGTGTTTGTTCGTGTGTCGCTTTTTGGGTCACGGGGCGCACCTTAATCCATAAAGAGGGGGGTGTTAGATAGTTAAATTTACTTACGAAGTTATTATATAGTCTTTCGGGTTCCCTGTCAAGCCTTTTACCATAAATTTTCGGGATAGATGCCCTGCGCGATCAACGCCCGGATGGCTTGCTGTACCCGTGGACGATCTTCCTTGTATGTCACGCCGAACCATTGGGCGTCGCTGGTGAGCACTTTGACGCGCGCTTTGCCCTCCTGCACCAGGTCTCCGACGATGTCGGGCAGGAAGAACTCTGCTTTTTCGAGACGGGGGGCATTTTCGCGCAGGAAGATGGGGAAGCGCCGTTCCAGTTCCGCGAACAACCCCGGCGTGAATCCCCAGATATTCATGGAGACGATGGCATGGTTCGGGAGGGGAATCCACGTGGCGCCATCCTCGGTGTAGGCGATGTCCGCGCCACGCCGTTCGATGTGTGTGTGCTCACGGATGTGCACCAGGTAGCCGGCGTCATCCACCTCGCAGATGCCGCGTGAGACGTGCCCGTATTCGGTGATCGTGTTTTCCAGCGTGTAACCGACCATGCAGTAGTCATAGATGTCGTCGCGGTCTTCTGCGTGGGTCAGGTGGCTGGCTAACGTCTCGAAAGCCGCGCGCCCGTAGAAATCGTCGGCGTTGATGACGGCAAACGGCCCGGTCACAGCGTCTTTGCAACTGAGCACGGCCTGTCCGGTTCCCCAGGGCTTTTTCCGTTCCGGCGGCACGGCGAATCCCGCCGGCACGTCCGTCAGCCGTTGAATGACGTAGGCGACCTCACAATGCCGGGCGATTGTCGTCCCAAACCGCTCCCGAAACGGCGTCTCGATGGCGGTATTGATGACAAACACCACCTTGCCAAAACCGGCGCGCAGCGCGTCGTAGACGGCGTAATCTAGCAGCGTCGCCCCGTGCGGCCCCACCGGCTCGATTTGTTTGATGCCTCCATATCGGCTCCCCAGTCCTGCCGCCATCACGATCAATGTAGGATTTGCAGTCATGACTTCTCCTTAAACACGAAGTATGGAATATGAAGTAAAACGATCTACCTTCTTACTCTTTACTCCCTTCTCAATGCGTCAACGTCACTTTCTGCAGGCCACGCGGGGCTTCGGTGTCGTACCCTTTGGCGCGTGTGAGATAGTAGCTGAAAAGTTGCGCCGGCGTGATGGCGACAATGGGGCTGACCCATTCGGGCATACGGATAGGCAGCCGTAACGGCGTGTGGGCCAGCGAGAGCGCTTCCTCGCGGTTGGAGATCGCCAGCAGTTCGACGCCCTGCCGGATGACCAGCGATTTCAGCAGGGCGTGCATATCATCGAAGACCACCCCATCCGGCGCCACGGCCAGGACAGGGAATCCCTGCGAGACCACGGCGACCGGCCCATGCTGGAAGTCGGCGGAGGAATACGGCGCAGCGATGATGTAGGCCAGTTCTTTCATCTTCAGTGACCACTCGAAAGCTGTGGCGTAGTTGAAGCCGCGTCCGAGTACCACGCACTGCTCCATGTAACGGTAACGCTCGGCAGCGCGTTCAATAACCGGTTCCAGGTCGAGTGCCTGCCGCACCAGTGTCGGAACGTCCTGCAGATCGGGCCACCGTTCATCGTCCTCGCCGGCGACGCGGTTCAAGGCAATCGAGAGCATGGCAATCGCCATCAACTGCGCCGTATACGTTTTCGTCGCCGCGATGGCTTGTTCCGGTCCGGCCTGGACGTCAATCACAAATTCCGCCGTCTGGGCCAGCGGGGAATCCGGGGCGTTGGTGATGACCAGCGTCGGTGCACCCTGCCGACGGGCTTCACGGATGACTTCCACGATGTCGGGTGAGCGTCCCGATTGTGAGATGCCCACCACCAGCGCGTTTTTCAGGCTCGGCGGTTTGCCGTACAGGCTGAAGAGCGAGGGGGTCGCCAATACCGTCGGCAAGCGGTTGTACGCGCCCCACAGGTATTTGGCATACAGGCCGGCGTTATCTGAGGTGCCCCGCGCCGCCAGAAACAAGTAGCGAATTTCGTACTTGCGCAGTGAGGCGGCAATTGCCTCGACAGGCTCCCTTTGATTTTCCAGCAGTCGTGCCAATACTTCCGGCTGCTCAAGAATTTCGGTTTTTAAGCTCATCGTGGCCTCCTTTGAGAATAGTCTAATAGTTGTTAGTCGGGTAGTCGTTAGTCGGGTAGGCGTTAGTCGGGTAGGCGTTAGTCGGGTAGGCGTTAGTCGGGTAGGCGTTAGTTGGGTAGGCATTAGTCGGGTAGGCGTTAGTCGGGTAAGCGTTAGTCGGGTAGGCGTTAGTCGGGTAGTCGTTAGTCGGGTAGTCGTTAGTCGGGTAGTCGTTAGTCGGGTAGGCGTTAGTCGGGTAGGCGTTAGTCGGGTAGTCGTTAGTCGGGTAGTCGTTAGTCGGGTAGGCATTAGTTGAGTAGGCGTTAGTCGGGTAGGCGTTAGTCGGGTAGGCGTTAGTCGGGTAAGGGTAATCAGTGTGGCGCGCCGCTGAGTTTTTCGATCCGTGTGGTCACTTCTTGGGCCAGACGTGCGATGAAAGATTGTACATAATCCGCCACACTCAATTCTGGATTGAAAATCAGGGGCGTGAGGTCCATGGCGAAGATCAGGCCGGTCGCGGCATCGGTATCATGGGAGGCGAAGTAGGTGGCGTTGGCCTGCCGCCGGCCTATCGTCGCCAGGTCATAACGTTTGCCGCCACACACCTGCGAATCGAAGACACCCAAAAGCGCCGCCTGCAATCCCTGATGCGCGGACACGTCAAAGGTGACCTTGTCCGTATCCACCAGCCAATCCAGGTTGCGCCACACCTCACATCCGTACAGGTGTTGGGGACGCGCCGCGGCAGGCAGGCGACGCAGGGCCTCGATCACCCGCAGGGTCACCGCTACATGGGTATCGTGTTTGTCGGCGAGGTTGTGGGTGTAGATGATTTCGGGGTGCGCCCACGCGAACAGGGTGAGCAAGTCCTCGACGGGCGATTGATCGGCGCCGTTTTTGAGCACCGCACTGGGATAATCGAGCAGCACTTGCGCGGCATAGTCACCGATGACCGCCGCTTTCTTTTGTTCCTTGCGCCGCACTACTTGCATGGCTTCGTCGGTGTAATCCGCGTATAGATCGGCGCGCGGCGAACCGGCCCCGTTGGTGACGACCACGCCGGTAAACCAGCGATCCTGACGCTGGAAACACTTGAGGATGCCATCGAAAGCCATGATTTCAAGATCGTCCTGGTGCGCCCCGATGGCCATGTGCGTTGTGCGCGCCAATGCGGCCTCTGTCGGCAGTCCATCCGGCACGAAGATTTCCGCCGTCTCACGATGAAATTTCATTTCCGCTCCTTAATATCGGGTAAACTTGCCGCTGCGATTGCCTGCCCCACACGACGGCTTTTCTCATCGGGCAGGTGGATATGGATGCACTGTGCGAGTTCCGGGAATTCTGCCGCCAGCACGGTCCTGGCGCCATCGAGGAGCAATTGCCCGCCCCTGCCGGAAGTGCAGCGTCCCAGGATAAGCACATGGCGCAGGTCGTAAAAGTCGGCGTAATGGGCAATCGTGTAGCCCATATACACCCCCATCGTTTCCCAGATCTGCGTCGCCCCCTCATGACCGGCTTCGAGCCGTTCCTGGACGAGTTTGAGTTTTGCCGCCGGTGTGAGGTTTTCGGGAATCGTGATGCCCGCGCGCGGCGCCAGGCGGAAGACGCACTGTTGCGAGAAATAAGTCGCTCCTACGCCGCGATCGCCCGACCATTCATCCGTAGCCGCATTGGGATTGTAGTCTACCGGCGCGAACGCCAGTTCGTTGAGCCAACCGGTGAGTGTCCCATCCGGCGCTACGTAGCCGCTGGCCTGGCTTGATCCCAAAGCAATGCCGAGCACGCCGTTATCTTCCAGCGACATGGCACCCGCCAGGGCGGTCACGTCGCCATCGTTCACAATCTCGAGCGGCACGCCCATTTCATCGCGGATGCGCAGGAAGAGGGTTCTGACCTCGCCGTAGCGTTCTTTGGGCACGCCGCGAAACAGTGAGGCCACACGCACTTGATTGTCCACGTAGATACCGGCGGCACTGCCGCCAATGGCATCCACGCGGGGCAGTTTTGCCGCTGCGGCCCGTAAACCGGCCATGATCTCGCGGTAGTGATATGCCGGATCGCTCTGGGTGGCCGGTTCCCACACGACTTCTTCGCTGTAAACGGCTTCACCGTCTATGACGGCGGATGCTTTGCGATCCGAGGCGCCCAGGTCGAAACCGATGCGGCATCCTTCCAGGTGGCGACCGAGTTGCCGTCCGCTTTCTCGCGCCGGTGGAACGTCGGCGGGAGCGCACGGGATGATAGTGAAGGGTTTGGCGTACACTTCTTCACCCATAAAGTGGTAGTCGAACTCACACGCACCGCCGGGGGCATAGATCGCCTGCAAAGCCGCGCCGATGCGTCGCGGGCCGCCCACATACACGCGCCAGCCACCGCGCTGCCAGAGCAGGAATTTGAAGAGGCGTTCGGCGTAAGGCAGGTTGGCGTCCGCCAGAGGGTGATTTTCAGGGAAGATGCGCGTCTCGAAGCGTGACAGGATGCCGTTGAGCTGCTCGATGCCAAAAATCAGCGGGACGCCGCCGCCAGAAGCAGCGACATCTGCCCGGAATTGCCGGTTAACCAGGCTGGCCGGCCGGAATTCCGGGTCGAGTGGCGGTATAAAACGTGGTTGGATAGGTTGCCGCTCAATCATTTATTAGCCTGATTCGTTCTGTCGTCATCGGGTCGGTAGTCCGGTTGGGGTGGTTTTTCATAGATGTGCTCGATGAGTTCGCCGGGCGTCGGGTACTTAGAAAGTTAATTTTACTTACCAAGTATTATTATAGTTTGGATTGGCGGAGTTGTCAAGAGGCAAATTGTAGGGGGGGCATCTATCTGCTCATCAACCTGTGCTTTTTGCAGCTCTTGAAAATAGTCTGATAGTCGTTAGTCAGATAGTCTCGTTGCAGCACCCGACTACCGGACTGTTGAGAATAGTCTGATAGTCGTCAGTCAGATAGTCTCATTGCAGCACCCGACTACAAGACTGTTGAGAATAGTCTGATAGTCGTCAGTCAGATAGTCTCGTTGCAGCACCCGACTACCGGACTGTTGAGAATAGTCTGATAGTCGTCAGTCAGATAATCTCATTGCAGCACCCGACTACAAGACTGTTGAGAATAGTCTGATAGTCGTCAGTCAGATAGTCTCATTGCAGCACCCGACTACAAGACTGTTGAAAATAGTCTGATAGTCGTTAGTCAGATAGTCTCATTGCAGCACCCGACTACCGGACTGTTGAGAATAGTCTGATAGTCGTTAGTCAGATAGTCTCATTGCAGCACCCGACTACAAGACTATTGACTGTTGACTACTTGACTGTCACGTCTCAATGCCCTTACGGGCTCTGGGGACTTTTCTACCTGGGGAGCTTATTGCTCCTCGCCGTAATTATAGAAGGTCTCAATGCCCTTACGGAGGGTTGGAGGAGTGAAATGACTGATTACGCCAAACGTAATCAGTGCGTAATCAGTCGGCGCGTTCGCGTGAAGAAACGTAATCAGGTGTTTCACTCATTACGCTTTTCAGAGTTGCGGAGCGCCCGGACGCGCTCCTCGTTGTCAAAAGCGTAATCAGTTGTTTTGACTGATTACGCCCCAAAAAAGGCCGGTCAAACGC
>Ga0208197_1000930_pt1 | contig 33019 bp, 7 predicted proteins | sample AD_JPNNA4_MetaG_FD_184444 | JGI IMG/M metagenome (GOLD analysis project Ga0208197, IMG submission 184444) | Active sludge microbial communities of municipal wastewater-treating anaerobic digesters from Japan - AD_JPNNA4_MetaG (SPAdes) (version 2) | ecosystem: Engineered > Bioreactor > Anaerobic >...
GAATGTCTACAAAGGAGAGGGTTAATTATCAGAAGATAGCCAACCAGATACACCTTCAATGGGAAACATGGAGAATCCCTGAGGATGAGAATTATGCAGATGAATGGAATGCCACAAACCTAAGAAGTTACTTAAGGGATGAGGTATATGCGTTTGAGATACAATTTCTTCTTGCTGATGGTAGGGAAACAGATGGATTCCACATCCCAGGAAGAGCTAAGACTGCTCTTGAGACAATTGCTCCTGATATTACTGATGCTGATGATGATTTTATAGGTAGTGGAACTTCTGCCCCTTATTGGAAAATACGTAATACAGCCTCTTTCTATCCTAAATATGCCGGTACTTCCGCTTCTGATTACAAAGGCCCTTATCAATATGGAGAGTTTGCATATTGGGAATCTTCCGAACTCTATCCTTGTAATACAGAATTATGGGGAGATCTTGCCAACACTCCTATTCGTCATCATAAGTTTCCTGATGTAGCTGTTTCTCCAATATTTGAATCAAAAGCCTTCACCTCCCTTAATGGAATGGTGGTGGAGAATAATGCCGTATTCCCTATTGGTGTAAAGGTAGATAAGGAGCAAATACTTGCTATTATCAATAGTTCAGAGTTATCCCTTCAAGAGAAAGAAGAAATAGTAGGATTCAGGATATTAAGAGGAGATAGGAGTAATAATAAGTCCATTGTAGCAAAAGGTATTCTTAGGAATGTAAATAAATATGAGAGAGATGGAAAGACATATTACTTTGCCAACTATCCCTATAATGATTTACATGAAGATCCATTCATAAATAGTACGAATAATGCCTATGCTGATGAATGTGATAGATTTACAATACAGATTATATCTCTTGTGCCAAATCCTGATGGGGGACCAAATTTTGCATTAGTAAGATATAGGGATTGTAATACAAACAAATCTACTACTATACCATATTACTCAATAGGTATACAACCTACTTTATGCTCTATTGGAAAACCTTCAATCGTATATGGTGAAGGTTATATAGAATACACCAATTATGATGAATGGTATGTTTGGGTAAGAAAAAGTGACGTGTGGCCCCTTCATCCTTTATGTGCAGGATGGGCATGTCAATATAATGATGTTGATGAAGGTATAAAAGAAATATGGGTTGATTGGAATCATGATGATAGAGTTAATCATGTATTAAAAGTTGTATCTGGAACTGAACCTATTTGTGTAAGACAATGTGATGGATGGGGATTATCAGGTTGCGATAATAAAGTAAAAAGAGCATTCAAGGCATCTTATGTTGGTGATGCTACTCCTTGTGTAGATCCAGAACCTCTTCCTGGTCCAGATATAGATGATGGAAATAGACTTATATTCAATTCTCCTGAGACATCATTTGGCCAGCCTTTCCTTGGTGATATATTGAAACTTGAGAGTACTATATATGGAAAGGGACAGGCACATTTTACAGAGGTATTAAAAAATGCAAAATATAGACTCATATCAAAAGAGGCTCAAATTGATGCACTTAATGATTCTGTTGAAATTGCTTCAATTACAGATGAACTTAGTGTAGAGGCAATGTTTGCTTCTTATCAGGCTTATTTACAGATTTTCATTAATGGTATATCAAGAAAGAATTATGCTTATTCTTTCAACTCAATAGCAAACTATAATAGCAATATTCCTGTTGCAAATGGACTTGGCATTAAGCAACGTAATATTGATAAGGCTTCCTATCTTATTCCTGCTGTTGTTTCTGTAGATGGAGATAATATTAATAACTGGTATAGGGAAAGTTCTGTTTATATTAAGACAGCTGGGGAAGTTCTTCCATTTGCATCTACAACAGATACTGTAGAAGATTCAAGGTTTACAATAAGTGAAAAAGTTAATTGTGGAAATCCAGCAGAAGTAGAAGAGATACAAGTAGTATCCTATTATGCTTCCATGAAGAAGGATTTTATCAATCAATGGGGACAGATATATACCTATAATACAATCAGTACAGGATATGAAAGGATATTTGATAAGCCCTCTGATTGCACCACAACAAGTACTACCACTCTTGAGAAAGGTATTCCTATTGTAGAAACTATATTTGGTGGGGATACATTCATATGCAAATTCGCATTTAAAACCAAACTTCCCTTCTTTATTGATAATAGAGTAAATGCTCCTGATGATAGTGATATATTCTATGATGAGATAGGTAATGTAGGTTATCCTACATATTGGCATTCTGCAAGATCAATATTAAAAAACTATCAAATTCCAGAATATAATGACGATATTGATGTTTCTCCAGGTACTCTTGTAAACTTCATTTCATATAAGGCTCATAACTTTGATTGTCCTAATGATACAACAGTTGAAACAGGAACAGGAAGAACCTTCTATGATGGATATTTCTACCTGTTTGCATATGGAGTTCCAAGTTTCTATTGTGAAAGTTCATACAATGTTGATTTAAGGCAAGCATTCAATAATAGGGAAGGAGACTTTTGGCCCCATGTAGGAACAAGTATTCCTGATGATTGGGTCCAAGAGAGTTTTGTCTCAATAGCTCATGACAACACCTATTATTACAACACCACCTATTCAAAGCAAAATAAGGAGAATTATTTCTCTCACCTTCCTGCTGATTGGGATGGTGATGATTGTCGCATACATTATCCATTCAGGGGTGTATATTCCGATTTACAGAATAATGATGCAGATAACAGGGTAAATGCATGGAGGATATACAGAGCTACTTCCTATTATGACTTTCCTCAGAACTTTGGTAATTTCACCTCTATTGATGGAATACAGAATAGTGCTATCCTTGCAAGGTTTGAGAATAAGACTCTCCTCTATGGAAATCTCCTTACGATAGATACAAGCAATCCTCAGGCTGCTTATATAGGGAATCCCACATTATTTAAAGGGGCTCCTCCTGTAGACTTTGCAGAGACAGACTTAGGGTATATGGGAAGTCAGCATAAGATGCTATTAAAAATCCCTCAAGGTCAAATCTCTATTGATGCCAAGAGAGGTCATGTATTTCTTATACAGGGAACCAATGCAATAGATATTTCAGGATTTGGTTCAGGAATGAATAGGTTCTTTACAGATCATCTTCCATTCCAAATACTCAAATGGTTTCCTGATATGGAAATTGACAATCATTACAACGGAATAGGTTTACACGCTGTATATGATGCCAAGTTTGAAAGAGTGATAATTACTAAGCTGGATTATGCTCCATTAGTAGAGGGCATTGAATATGACTCAACTACCAATACCTTCACTCTAGAGAGAAAAATTATAGCATTAGAAGATACAGAGTATTTCTGCAACAAGTCATGGACTGTCTCCTATAATCTGAATACCAAAAGTTGGATTTCGTTTCATTCCTACCTTCCTAATTTCTACATAGGAGAAACCAATTTCTTCTATTCAGGATTGAATGGGTGTTGCGATGAATTTGATTTTATAGCTCAGACAACTCCTATTACCACTACAAGCACTACTACAGACAACTCATCTATTACCACCACCTCAAGTACAACAATGGAGGATGCAAGTTGTGATATTATCGGAGAAGTGATAGAGATATGTGAGTCTCTCACTACCACCACAAGTAGCACTCTCTGTATAAGACCTTTGGGATTGGATGCTGTTGATTTGATTGTCGGATATGTCACTCCTGCTGGCAAGTTGATTGGTTCAACTGCATCCAGACTGCTTGCCTGTTCAGCAATGTCCTATATCACTGATAATCCTCTTACGGTTCCTCTTACTATTTCTGCATATTCAGATGGTTCTTATATATTGGGAACACAATTCTATGCAAACAATGGGACACAGGATTGTTCATGCATTCCTAATGGTTGGTATTTCAGCTCTGAATCTGCTGAATATTGCTATGTATTCCATGTTGTTAATTGCGTAATAGTAGAATTGGTAGATTGCTGTCTTACAACAACCACCACTACTACTGCTGTTCCAACCACCACTACTACAACTACAACAACATCTCCATAGATTTATTACATTTGTATAAAATGAATTATGTCTAAAATCGTATACATAAAACTCACTCAAACAGGCCCTACATCAGGACCATTTGACATATATGACCAATCAGGGAATATAATAGCAACAGGTGTCTCTAGAAGGGAGTTGATCGATGGTGTGTCCTATACGGTGGATGACAGTGTTACAGCAATAAGGATGGCTTCAACGGGCATATGTAAATATGAGAGGACAGTGATATTAAACGATGGAGGTGATCATGGTTCTTCTGAAAATACAATTATCAATACAGGATGTGTATGGAGGCATTTGGACACCATAGGGCTTTATAATTCCTATTATGGAAATGTATTTCCTTATATCATCGAATATCCTTTCCATGCTAGTCCACAGGATGAAATATTACAATCCTTTAAAGATTATACAAATGTCTATCAATATGTTGAGGGTAATCCGGCAACATTCTCCACATCTACATTTGTAGAGCTTGATGATGTATATTTCAATAAAATGATTGTCTATAATAATCAACAATGTTCAGGATTGCTCAAATTAGATCCTAAACCAAGACGCAATTTGAAAGAATATATGTCCTATCCCAAATACAACTCAGATAGTAGAACAATAGTGTTTGCGAAGAGCGATGGCTTCTATCAGATTAATGGGATATATGACGTGATGACTAGTAAGAGTGTACAGATGTTTCTTCCTACTTGCGAAACCATGTCCATAGATAAAGTATTGAACCAGAATAATATGACCTATTCACCAAGGAGTTTCATGAAAGCACCACTAAGATCTAAGGATAGTAAAATCAGGTTGATACTAGACAATAGGTCTACGGCACATTTAGTTTCAAGATTTGTTCTGAATATGAATCAAATAAGTTATAAGTAAATAGTAAATATATGAGAAGAGTTGAATATAAAGAAGGTGATAAACTTGGGTCTTGTATATATTTAAAAGAAGTAGCACCAAGTACTCATAGAAGAGCATTATTCTTATGCAGTTGTGGTAAAGAATTTGAAGATAGAATAGATAGAATAAAAAGGGGAGATACTTTATCTTGTGGATGTTTAAGAGATACTAAGATACAACAACAAGGACGTAAGAATACAACTCATAATAGATCATATCATCCAATATTTCCAGTATGGGCACAAATGATACATAGATGTGAAAAACCTAATCAAAATAGTTATCCTCTATATGGAGGAAGAGGAATAAAGGTTTGTGAAAGGTGGCATGATGTTAATAATTTTATAGAAGATATGTATCCAACTTATATAAAAGGATTAGTTATAGATAGAATTAATAATGATGGTAATTATGAGCCTTCTAATTGTAGATGGGTAACTCAAAAAGAAAATTCTAATAATAGAAGGAGCAATAAGATATTTAGGTATAAAAATGAAGATCATACTATTTCTCAATGGTGTGATATTTTAGGTATACCCTATCAGAAACTTCAAGGTAGACTTAGATATATGTCTGTTGATAGAGCTGTTGAACGTTGTTTAAATATCATATAGTAATGGCTGGATGGTTGGATAAATATCAGGAAGGAGGAGAAATTGATGCTGTTACATCAGAATCAGCTCCCTATTGGCAAATTCCTATAAAACAAAGACAGGATTTTAAGGGAAATTTTCTATATAATAGATTAAGTGGGAAAGAAGGAAAATATGCAAAACAACCTGACTTAGTAAGATATTATGGAGGGAGACCTCTTGAGGGAGATTATTTAAAACATTCACAGTACAAACCTTCTGTCTCAGAAAATCCAAATGCAGAATACATAGCAATAGATAGTGATAAATTCAGGGAGGATATTATAAACAGATATAATGAGAATATAAATGATACGCTTCCTGGAGGAAAATTGAGGGTGAAACCTGATGGGAATAGATTATCAGGAGATTTGGGGAATTTTACAATAGGAAAGGGAAATGATGAAAAAGGTCAGTATCTTTCTTATTACGACATATACAATTATACAAGGGATGATAATCCAGATGTTAATAAATCTGAATGGCTTGGTGCTGTAAAGCCTTATGAAATATATGACAGGATTTATGTAGAGAAGAACGAAGAAGGGAAATATGTTCCTAAGAAGTTTGCGAAAGGAGGAAATGTGAGCTATACACCTGAATATATTGATCAACTCAAGAGATTTGAGAATAGACCTGATAATCTTGCCTATCATTTGGATAATAAGAAGATCCCTACAATTGGATGGGGACATAGGATTACAGAGGAAGAGTTGAAGCGTAAGGCTATTAAAATGGGGAAAGAATGGGTTCCTTATGAGAAATTCTCTGGAAAGGAAGGAAGACAATATGCTGACAGATTGATGGAGCTTGATGTTGCTCATCATTATAATAGACTTGAAAGACAAGTAGGGAAAGATACGCTCGCAACACTTCCTCCTGAAGTACATGATGTTCTGTTAGATATTACATATAATAGGGGTAGTTTAGGTGATTCTCTTGAATATGTAAAGAGTGGTGATATTGCAGGACTAAGGGATTATCTTGCTGAAACATCAAAGGGATTGAAGGGAGGAGCAAAAACAAGAATGGAATGGAGAGCTAACAGGATTCCTGTTAAAACCCTTCCTCCTGTTGAAGCTCCTATTAATTATAACGTAGAGAATCAATATGTCCCTGAAGTATTACAATCAATTGCTGAACAACCCTCTACACAGGGTATATTTCCTATTCAAGATAATGAAGGTTATCGCAATCAAGAGAATTATGGAAAGCCTGTACAAATAGTCTCCAATCGTCCTACAACTTCTATATCAATGGATCAAGTTCCTTTCCCTATACTTGCTATGAGTGACACAGGAGAGCTTAAAATAATGTTTCCTGGAGAAGAACATGAGTTTGAAGGAGGGTCTGTTACAGAGCTTCCTATAGCTCAGGAAGGGGCAAGTATTAGAAGTGATGATAGGAATTGGTTACAGAGATTTAATGATAAAGTATATTCTGGCTATCAGGAACACAAGCCTCAATTATTTAAAGACTTTCCTATAACAGATATTGTAGAACCTGTCGTATCTTATTTAACAGGACATAGCGATCCTGATACAGGATTAATGAATATTTTACCTGGAGCTAATCTACCTAATAAATATTACAGAAGACTTACTGAGGGGCAGATATCTAAAGCGATAAGAGAGAAAGGATTAATCACCCCAACATTAAAAGAAAAAGGATTAACAGTAACTAAGAGTTTTCCTAAAAAAGGACAATATGTACTTGAACTTAGTACTAATAAACCTGTATCTGCTAATCCTTTATCTATATCATATGGTAAAACTCATCCTTCACAAACATATTCTTTTCCTGATATTGTAGATTTACAGTCAGGGAATATGAAAATGTTTAGAAGATTGAATAAAAAACTAATTGAGGTAGATCCTAAGTTATATGGTGCTCCTAGTAAAGAAGCATTAATAGATAAACAAGTTATAGAGAGTATGTCTCCTGCAAGTGGTAGTTTACCATATCATCATTATGCAGGAGAGGAGACTCTTCTTTCCCCTCATAAAATATATAAAGGAGGACAAAATCCTCCACAATTAAGTCTTGACAGAGACTACATATATGGAATAGAGAAATTTAAGAGAAATAAATCTAAAATACATTATGCTGATCCAAGTAGATCCGATGAAGTATCTTCTCCTCACATAGTAAATGATTATAAACGTCCTTCATATGTTAATCTATATGATAATTATTATTATTATGCATCAACTGAACCCTCTGCTAATAGTTTAACTCCTCTATCAAAAAATATACAGAAATATATAGGAACTTTTTCTGATGAAATATCTCCGCAGTTCAGAAGCCCTCAGATGATAAATTCTGTTAGAAGTTATTATAAAAATCATTTCGGAGAAGATGTATCTATGTTAAGTAATGAAGATATATCTAAGTTTATACAGAAATCTTATAATGAATCAGGAGCAAAGGGTGTTTTATATCATTCTACAAACAGACCAATGACAGAATATAATCCAAACTATCCAACAGAAGAAAGGATTAATCCAGGATGGTTAGGGGAGGGTACTTATTTTGCGGATATTCCTTCTCAGGATTATGGATTGTTGCAAGAGCCATTTATACATAGTGGAATAGAAAAGAAGGTAATAATAAATGATATTAGAGATTTTAAGAAGCCAACTGTTAGATTTACTTCTCCGCAAATAGAGGTAGATAATTTATTAAAGAAGATAAGTAAACCTATTGTAAGAAAAGATAAAGGAGGATTATCATATGAAGGTAATCCAACTGCATTTGGAGTTGGTAAGAATAGAGAGATATGGAATAAGTTTATTAAAGATAAACAGGTAGATGCCATATATAGTGCGACAAGCACTAAAGGTGTTGGTATGAATTGGCCTGAAATAATTATACCTCCATCATCATCCGTAAATCTAAGATCATTATACCCCCATCCAGAGTTAATAAAAAGCTCATTAAATAAGGGTAGATTAAATAGGGACTGGAGTAATCCAATGATAAATTATGAAGATGGAGGTAACATAAAAAAATCAAAGCAATTGCGTACCTTTACAGAGGATAATGGGTGGTTGAATAAATACAAAGAGCTATGAGCACAACAATAGATACAATATTAAAACTCTCAGGAGCTAAGGACATTGATTCTTTCTATAAGATGTTTCCTGATGAAGATTCTTTTATGAAAGTACATGGTGCAGCTTTCAAAAAGGCCATGAGAGGAGCTAAGGTGAAGAAAGCTCAGGTAGGTATGACGATGCCTACAATGGATTACATTGCTCCCATACCAACTCAACAGTTAGCCTCTCAATTAGATACTAAGACTTTGGCTGGTGTTTCAAATGGATTTGATTTTGGTGCAATGGCTGGTCCTGCTATGAATATAGCTGAAGGATTAGTAAAAGGATTCGAGCAACTCAAGAATGAGAGGAAAAAGTTACAGGAAGCCACTCAATGGAAGAAAGTGTCTGATGTTACCTTACAGGCTTCACAACTTACTCCTGAGCGTATTGAACGTGAGTATGTGAGACCTGATGATATAATAAATGCAGGCGATGAATTTTTCCCTGTATATGGAGTGGGCAAAGGGGTGCTGGCAAAGAAGGGCGCAAAAATACCGAAGGCTCAGTTTGGCGACATATTGCAGGGGATAGGGAGTGAGAGGCTTACTAATTTCGCAACTCAATTGAGCGGAGGTGAGAGTGCAGGGTCTACATTTGGTGAAGCTGCTGGTGATATCGTCAGCATGATACCTGGAGTTGGACCTATTGTAGGAACATTAGCCAAACCTGTCCTTAGTGCCGTAGGTAACCTTATTGATACAAATCCAGAGAAAACAAAGAAATACCAAGATAGGTTTGAAGGAAATATAAACCAAATGGCTATGGGAAAAGGTATGCAAGGATTGTTCAATACAAATAATGCTTATATGGCTTCTGGTGGTAATGTGAGCAATATGGAAACTGAAGGGGAATTAAGGATAGGAAAAGGAGGAGCAAAATCACTTTCCTATAATCCATTCCTTCCTGATGGAGGAGAAACAATAGAATTTACAGGGCCTTCCCATGCAGAAGGAGGAATGCCTGTTGCTTATGGGCGTAATCCTGTAGAAGTGGAAGGTGGAGAACCTGCTGTTAAATTACAGAGTGGAGGAACAGATGAAGATTTAGTAGTGTTTGGTGATTTAACTATTCCTGGAACAAAGCAAACATTTAAGAAGAAAGTGAAAGATATAGCAAAGGAAGAAGCAAAACAAAATAAGAAGGCTGAGAAGGCTCTTCTTTCTGTTGAGGACTTATCTCCTACAAATTCATTTGATAAGCTTAAATTGAATTCAGCAAAGGCTACCCTTATGGGCACTACACAAAAGCTAAAAGCTTATGCAAGTGAGAAGCAGCAATTAGCCTCTCTTCAAGAGGCAATCAATCAAACTGCTGAAGAGATGAATGTAGATGCCAATGCTCTCTCTAAGGGTAAATATAAAATAGCTAAGAAAGGAGCAATTATTCCAAAAGCACAAAGTGGTATAAAAAAGCCACAATATAGAAGTGGTTTAGCTAAATTACTTGGTATAGAAGCTGAACCTGGATATAATGAAAGAGAAAGAAGTATAGGTAATTGGTTTATGAGGCATTCTTTTCCTCCTGTTACGTGGGAGGATGTTCCTACAATACAGAATGAAGTAAATACTAAATCTCCTGTTCCTACTATTGCTCCAGGAAGTTTCCCGAATATTCCTATTATAGGAACACAATCTCCTTATCTTTCTCCTGATACAGGATATGTAAATCCAAATGTATTAACTCCTAAGAATCCTCAATTGTATCATGAACCTATCGTTCCTCATAATTGGGATGATGAGATTGCAATGAAATATAATCAAGGAAATGTAACAAGTAACACTTCTACAAAAGAGAAACCATCAACAAAAAAAGCTAAAAAACTTTCTAAGTTAGATGAAGCTGTAGCAGATGCTGTAGCTATGCAATCTACTCTTCGTGGACCAAATGACGTAGCTCCTCCTCGCATGAAAACTCCATATGAGAGATATAAATATAATGATGATGAAACTGAAATAACAGCATTAGGAAGAGGAGTACAACAGACTAATGACAAGGTGTTAGATGTACTTGCAGACTTGTATGATAAGAGTGGCAAAAAATCAGAAAAACGTGATGGAAAATTAACGAAAGAAGAAATTGCAGATTTAATGACTTTAGGAATTAATTCACTTCTACCATATTTCAGACCAAGTGATACAGAGAGACTTGATCCCAGACAATTGATGGGAGAGATGTTTGCCCTTACAGATAAGGAAGAACCTGTACAGGCTCAATTCTTTCAGCCACAATTAGGAAGTCCTTATTCTGTTTCATTTGCTGATCAGAAGAATGATGTAATTGCTCAGGTGAGAAGTGCTCAAAGAATGGCTGGAAACAATCCTGCTGCACAGGCTATGATTGCTTCTCAGGCTAACCAGGCTTTGAATAAAATCAACGCTGAAGAATTCAGAATGAATCAGGCTATGGCTGATAAGGTGTATGGAGAGAACAGGGCTACAATGAATCAAGCCCAGTTACAGAACCTTCAAATAGCAGATAATCAATATACAAGACAATCTCAGGCTAAATCTAATACAAAAGCAAGACTTCAGGCTGCTCTCAATTCTATAAGTGATAAATATCTGAAGAATGAATTGAACAACAAGACCCTTGCTACATACGAAAATCTCTATAATTACAGGTTTGATGACAGAGGTAGAAAACAGAATTGGAATCAACCTGCTCAATGGGACATGGAAGGTTCTGATGGAGGATATGGAGTTGCAGATCCTAATAGTGAATGGGTAACACAGTGGGAGAAAGATCCTAAAACAGGTGAAGATGTGCAAGTACGTAGAAGAAGAAAAACTAAGAAAGAACAGGAAGCTACATCAATCCCTGCAAAGAATGGTATGAACATAGCAAGAGCTATCAAGAGTTTATAATCAGGTTGATTATTTTATTTAATCAAAGAGCTTTATTTCTATAATGATTTTGATTACATTTGTTAAACGAATAATATAATACAATGGCAAGCTGGACAGATGCTCCTCAAATAGCTTTCAATCCCTATGTGCAACAAGTCCCAACGGAGGCCTATGTTGGGGTGGGAATGGAGCTCCAGAGAAGGTATGACGAAGGGGTTCAAAAAATACAATCAAGCATAGATAGGGTTGCTGGTCTTGATATTGCAAGGGATGTAGATAAGAAATATCTGCAAAGCAAACTTAATGAATTAGGCACAAAATTAAGGACTGTCGCTGCTGGGGACTTCTCCAATTATCAGCTTACAAATCATGTGGCTGGGATGGCAAGTAGTGTTGGAAAGGATGATAATATTACTAATGCTGTTACTGCCACAGCTAAGTTTAGGAAAGAACTCTCTTTAATGGAAGAGGACAGAAAAAAAGGAACTCTTGATCCCAGTAATGAATATGTATTCAATAACCAACTATCTTCTTGGATGAATGATGAAGAAGTTGGTGCTAATTTTGATGGAAAATATGTTCCTCATTTTGATATATGGAAGTTTGCAAAAGAAACATTTGATGCAGTAAAACCTGATGGAATGACATTTGATCAGGTATATCAATTAGGTGCTGATGGAAAACCTATGAGGAATGAGGATGGGAGTTTTATATTCTCTCCTACAATGATGAGAATGGAGACAGAAGGAAGATCACCAGAGAAAGTGAAGCAAACGATACAACAGATTTTTTCAGATCCAAGAGTAAGTCAACAACTTCATATATCAGGACAATATGTATATAGAGGTACTGATAATGAAGGATTAAAAGGTATTATAACCAAACAGAGAGATCAGATAGTGTCAGGCTATCAAACTGCTATTGATGAACTTATTATTAAAAAGAATCTTGATAAAGATGTAGAAAATCAGAAAGATATACAAAAGCAAATAGACACTCTTGAGACAAACAAGAAGACAATGGCTGACTCTTATGATGAATATATAAGTACGGTAGATAAAGATCCTGATGCTGTAAGAGGACTTTTATATAGAGATGATGTAAGTTCAAGATATACTACAATGTTTGGACAGATGATAACCAAACAACAGATAGTAGATAATCCTGGATGGAACGCAATGTTTAAAATGCAGCAAGAAGCTAATGATCAAAGTAGATGGGCACAGACAGAGGAATGGGATAGAAAGATGGACATGCTTAATTATGAGCAGAAAGATAGACTTGCTATACTTAGTGCATCATCTAAAGGAAAGAAAACCTCAACATCTGGTGGAGCAGGAGGAGTGGGAGGGTTTACACCCTCTGGACAGGAATCTGATCCTAAGAAAGTTGTAACAGATCAGGCTATAGCATATGAAAGGGCTGTTGGTGAATATAATACAAATTCAGATAATTTTATATGGGCAACATTATTTGAAGGGCAACCCAAATACAAAGAAAAAATTAAACAATATCAAGGAAAGAACAACATCTCTCTAGAGAACGCAAGAGCTAAAGTTATAAGTGATGAGGCTGCTGCAGCTGGAAAGACCGTTGAACAATATAAAACTGAGTTAATTGGAATAGCAACAAAACAATATGAATCTCTCTCTTATGAAAAGAAACTTACTATTCCTGTAGTGGTAGATGCTTATGAGTCTTTCAGAAAAGCTAAGATGAATTTTGAAACCGAAAGTGATATAAATAATAAAGTTGCAGAGGCTTTTAAAGAAAGAGTAGGAGATGTAGCCAAAGAGATAGATTTATCAAATATAAAATCTCAGCAGATAACATATAAGGGAAATACTTATAATCTTACTCCACAAGATATATATGATTTATCTGTATATAAAAATGGTAAATTTTCAGAAGGAAGATCATTATTTAATAAGAAACTAGGAGATGTTCTTACATCTGAATCAAATGCTGCTTATAGAAAATTACAAGCACGGGGATTAGGGGATGTTGTAGAAGCATTGAATGATGAAGCTAAGGGCGTGTATGTACTAGCTGATAAAAATGGTAAGATTACTCAAGCAAAATGGAGACCTAGGCAAACAGGTAATTTTGGAATGAGTAGTTATGGTGGTGAGCGTGAAGGTATAGATTGGACACAAGTTTGGCAGGTTGCTCAAGTATTTAATGATAAAGTATTTGAAGAGGCTCTTGAGGACAAGTCAGAGATTATTCAACAATATAGAAGTGTAAAACCTAACCTTACAGCTCCTATATTTTCTGGTAATCTTGAAGATGATAGAAATACTTTGTATAAGCTGGGTAATTATATGACAACTTTTACAGATGCAGAAGCTAATCTTTCACATGACTTTGATAAATTCAGAAAGAATTTTAGTAATTTAGATTTAAGTACTCCTGAAAAGGGATGGTCACTTTCTACAAATATTGTTAATTATGAAGATACTCCTATGGTAGAAATAGTACTAACTCAGAATAGTAAAAGAATAGGAGGAATGACAACCACAATGGATCAGGCTTTAGCCTTTGGAATAGATGTTAATTCGATATACGAGAGCAGGGAAAGTAGTAATATAAAGAATATAATTAAGACAAGGGGAGGACAAACAAGCTTTGGGGCTCCTGATGACGAACAGACCTATATGATGGGAGACTATTATCTTAGTAAAAACGATCTTCCAAATATAGCTAGAGAGAATAATTATGATGCAAAGATTAATTTTATTTATAGTAACGGTAAATATTATCCTTATGTATGGATGAGTAATGGGCAATCTCATGATATAATATCATTACAAGGAGATGCTTCTATGCAAAATGTTCTCGAAACTCTCCAAACTACACTTACTCCATCCTTAATAGATATGTATCTGAATGTAAAGACTAAATAATGGAAGAAAATCTTATAAATAGACCAGCTACAGCTATTGGTCTTCCTGCTACTCCTATTGTACCTAATCCTGATATGTTTAGAACAGGAGGAAGAAGTTATATGCCTGAATCAGCAGGAGAAGTCGAACCAAGGAAATATGCTGCTGAAACATGGATGGATGCCTTATCTCGTACAAAGGTTGGAAAAGTAGAAGAGCTTCCTCTCTCTTCTGTGTATACAGGATATAGATATAAGAAGACAATTCCCGGAACTGACTATGAAGAAATGGCAGCTCAACAACAGCCTTGGACAGAAAAAGCAGCTCATGGGCTTGGTAAGATGGGAGTATTGGCAGGCACTACATTTATTCAGTCTACAGTAGGTCTTGTTAATGGTGCTGTCCAATGGGGGAAAACAGGAAGAGCTGCTGCATTCTTTGATAATGATTTAAACAGATGGGTAGATGAAGTAAATAAAAGAAAAGAAGATCAATGGGCTAATTATTATACACAGGCTGAAAAAGATGCTCATTGGTATGCTCCAAGTAAATTGCTTAGTGCCAATTTCTTCTGGGATGGTATAATTAAAAACCTGGGCTTTTCTATTGGTATTATAGGATCAGCTGCTCTTACAGCAGGAGTGATGGGAATTTTGTCTAAAGTGCTTGGGTCTATACCAAAAGTAGGAAAGCTATTCTCTGTAGGAAAGGCTGCGGAAGCTTTACAGGCATCTGAAGAGGCATTAAAGACAGCAACTACAGGACAAAGGGCAACAAGTATGCTTGGAAAGTTTATGGAGGTTAACAATAAGTTTTTAAACCAATACAATACTCTCAATCCTATTAGCAGAGGACTTGTTAATGTTCTCTCTACTTCTGGTGAAGCTACCTTTGAAGCTTATCAGAATATGAATCAGTTCAGAGATGCTAAAATACAGGAATACAAAGACTCTCATTTTGGAATGGCTCCAATGGGTGCTGAATTGGAAAATATAAATAAACAGACAGATAATATAGGAAAGTCTTCGTATTTATTAAATGCAGCTCTTCTTACTTTTATTAATTATGTACAGCTTCCTAAGATACTTGGAGCTTCCTATGCTGCTGAAAAAGGAATTAGTAATGGTATAATAAGAGAGATAGGAGACATAGTAAAGGAACAAGGAAAATATATAGGAAAGAAAGCCACAGGAGGGAAATTATTATCTACGATAAAAGCAATAAGGCCATATACATTTTCTGCATCTGAGGCTTTTGAAGAAGGTGCCCAGTATGCTATTACAAAAGGAACACAAGATTATTTTAATAAGAAATATAACGATGTTCCTACAGACTTTCTGGATAGTGTTATTGAAGGAATATCAGAAACAATCTCTACAGACGAAGGTATGGAGAATGTTATGATAGGAGGGCTATCCGGGGCTATAATGATTGGTGGTAGTAAACTTTTAAGAGGAGAGATAAAACAAAAGAATAGAAATACAGCACAGGCCATCACTGAATTTAATAAACACACTCTATCTGATTTTACAAAAGATACAAATGATGCTGTTAGAAGAGCACATCTCCTTTCTTTACAGAGGGAAGGAAAAATAGAAGAGGGAAGTATTATAGATAGTAAGGATCTGGAATATGATTATATCATAAACTATCTTACTCCTCGTCTTAAATATGGAAGATATGACTTAGTAAGATCAGATATTGAAGAATATAGACAACTTGCAAGTACTGAAGAAGGATTTAATCAACTTGTTAGAGAAGGAAAAGCATTAGATACTGATACAAGACTAGCTTTTCTAAATAGACTTAGTATGTTTGAGCAAACTGCCGAACATGTTAAAACTCTCTATCAAACTCTTAACCTTAGATATGCAGGAATAGTTGATAAAGATAAGAAGCGTGTATATTCATCTCAGAGTATTGATAAGATGGTGTATGCTTTATCAAAGATTTCTGATTATGATAGAAGGATTTCTACACTTATTCCTAAACTATCCCTTGCTGGAATAGATGTAGATGCTATTATGACTGATCTTATAGATGGAAAATCTGATAAGTTCAACGAAGCTGTCGATGTCATCAAGTCATTAAAGATAGGAGATAGGTCTGCTACTGATGAAGAAAAAACAGATATAGGTATTGCTCTTGATGATGTAGCAGAAATGACTCTTCGTAGAAATAAATTCTTACAAGAGTATGATGATATAAAGAAAAATCCTAAGAAATATGATGAAGTAAAGGCTGAAACTGCTCCTATCACTCCAATTGGTTCTGCTGTTCCTCCTAAAGAAACAATTAAGGTTAAAACTAAAACTGGAGAAAAGGATTTAGAGATAGGTACTGAATATTTTGCAGGAAAGCCTGTAGATTTTGAAAAGGAAGGGATTGATGCTCCTGCAAAAATATCCCGTCTTACTATAATAAAGGAGAATGAAGATGGTACAATAAAGGTAAAGGACCAAAATGGCGTAGAGCATGATATAAAGAAGGAAACCTTATTAGGATATAAGGTGGGTAAAATGTCTGATACACTTAAGAATAAAGCTGCAAGATATTTCTATCATCATATGAATGAAAAGTTTAAATACAATTTTGGAAAACAATATGGAGGTGAAAGAGTAGGTAGACTAATATTTGAAGATGGAAAATTCTTTTTTGTATATAAGAATGCAAAGGGAGAGATTGAAAGAAAACAAATGTTTCGTTCACACTTTGTTGCTCAAGAAGGATTTACGGAAGCAAGATTGGTAAGAACAGGTCAATATGTAGAGACTAAAGAACAGAAGGAAGCAGCAGAAGCTCTCAAGAGCGCAGAATCATTGAAAGAGGAGCAGAATATGTTGGCTGAAAGCAGGGCTCAGCGAATCAGTATTATTTCTGCAATAGAGAAAAATCTCTCAAAACTTATAACAGACAAGGCTAAACAAATATCAAGCAAGAGGCAAACGCTTCTTAATATAGAACAGGACATTTCTGATTTGTATAAGACTAAGGAATCAGGAAAGAAGAAGTTTGAGGGTAGGTTTGGAAAGATATTAACTGTTGGAAAGAAAACTCTTGCTTTCTTGGAAGGAGAAAAGAATAATGTTGAAAAGGAAATAGAACAGCTTAATAATGAAGTGAGTGATCTTCAGATGAACTTAAGTTATTTTCAGGATTTATCTGAGAATATAAGTGAACTTCCTGAAGACTTAAAGGAGATGCTTGATGAGCTTAAAAAGCAAGCTGAATGGCTTGGAGATACTATTAAAGGTATTGAGAAGAGCTTAAGTGAGGTGGAGGGTCTTCATAAAGGAATAGTTGATGCTATAAAGAAGACTACTAATTTTCTCAAGAAGGTAATAAACGAACATAAGGCTGACTTTGCTGATTATGAATTATTAAGAAATGACATAAAAGACACATTATCTGCCATATCTGAAGGAGGAGACATATCTGCCAGTTTTGCTAAGCTAAAAGATGACATTGCCAGTTATACCCTTATGATGGAAGATAAGGATATAAATGAAATCATTTCTCTTGAGCTGGAAGATTTACAAGATGTTGAAGATAGACTAAAGGCCCTTAACGAATGGTATCAGGAAGATAAGTCCAGATATAACATGCTCTCAACAGCTATTGAAAAATTCCAGGAATTGTATAATAATGAATTAAGGAAGAAAGAAGAACAGAAGAAGATACAAAAGAATAAGAAGTTACAGAAAGAGTTTACAGATAGTTTTGATGATGGTGTACAAACAGAATCAGATAATAAACATATACACGAAGAAATAAGTAAGAAATCTGATGCTCATGTAGTAAATAGCACGTCTACCAATTGGGAGAATCCTCCTTATCAACAGAGAACTGATAGATTTGGAGTGAGATGGAATTCTGGTGATATCAAGAATCCTAATCTTAAGCTTATACATGTTACATTAAACAATCTTGATAAGGTTCCTGGATTGGAGGGATTGATAGATTTAATTCTCCCTAAAGAACGTAGGTCTGATAAATATAAAGCTGAAGAAGTAATAGTGGGTGTAATAGTACAGGTAGATGAGAACGGAAAGAATCCTGTATTGGTCGATGAATTCGGTAATCCTATTCAAGAGAGGAATGAAAAAGATGAATTAATAGACCCTCTCAATCATGCGTTATTTCAAGTGTACCCCCTTGGGAGATTAGAAGCCCAATATAAGGATAGCAATGGTCAGAGGGTTACAGGTACAATGTTTAGGGAAAGTACTCCTGAACATGTTAGAGAAGAATTAAAGAAGAGATATCAGACTTGGAGAGATTCTGTTCTTAATCAGACAGAGATATTTCCTGTAACATTCACTCCTTCATTTGGTTTCCCTGAATATGTAATGACAGAAACAGGTAAGACAGGTAAGGATGGAAAACCTGAAAAAGTTGTTGATATTAATGCACGTACACCTGTTGAAGAATCGGGATTAATATCTCCTGAGATGCTGGGTGAAAAAAAGGTGTTGGAAGTAGCTACAACAAATGATAAGGCTGTTTCAGGTGATATGAGTATTGGAGTTAAGCCTGGCAGGGTTGTACTTAAAGTGCCTGGAAAATTTGTAGCAAAACTTAATAACAGAAAACTTACTGAAAAGGAAGCTAATACAATATATGATGTTCTCTTACAGATAACAAAGAATGCTGTAGAGGAGGGTTCTGTAGGAAAGGGAACTAAATCAGAAAGACTGTTTGGATGGTTGAAGTCTGTTGTTTATTGGGGGATTACGCATGATGCTAAAACAGGACAGAGAAAGACAGGTGTAAATAATATATGGTTTGAAACTGTTGAAGAAGAAGGACAATTTGTGTCAAAACTTTTCATATCAGGTGATAGACAGACATCGTTTGAATTTACTCCAAGCAGTCTTGAGAATAATAAAGTGGAGATAGTAAATGCACTGAAGAATATTTATAATAATGTAAATGCTAAACTTGTTAATTCAGAATCATCTGTTACAGCAAGTTATTTTGAAATAACAGGCATAGATGAGAATGGTAATCCGGTAGGAAGGAAATGGCAGAACTACCAGACATATCTTCTTTCCAATAAGATATATGAAGGTGGTAAGGTCATAAACAGAGATAATGGTGATATTCCATTAGTCAGTAGATTTAGACCTCTTACTGGTCCAGAAGACTTTAACAGGCATGCCATATATTTTACTACTGATGAAACTGTAGATGATAAAGTGGCAGCTAAACCTGCAGGAGAAGTAAATGCACCTCCTAAGAAAACAGAACCAAAACCTGCAGCTACTCCAGAATCAGCTCCTGAAGAGATTGTTCTTGATGGTGTAAAAGAGAATACTATTCATTTTAACTCTTTTGGAGGACATGATGTTAAGTTTAAACTGGATGGTAAAAAGTTTGTAGAAACTGGAGAAGGCTTTAATATTACAAGCATACCACAAGCTTTTGTAGATGCTGTCATTGCTGATAAAAAAGCTAAAGGAGAAGATTTTACAAAAGAACAAGCCACAAATCTGATTGGAAATTCCTTATTTACGAAAATAGAGCCTCTGCTTTCTAAATATAGGGTTCCTGTTGAACCTTCTATGAAAGATGAACCTGCTCCTTCTCCTGTATTAACAGATATAGAAGCTAAGAAAGCTGATATCGAAAGGAGAAGGCAGGAGGAGTTAAGTAAAGTTCAATCTGTTCCTTTAACGGATGAAGAAGTTAAAGATCGTGTATCAAGGCAGCGTAAGAGGTTAAATGATGCTTTAGAGATAGTTGAGAATGGTGCAACCTACTCGCAATCATTAGATAATTTAATTAATAAGTCTATTGAGCAAAGGGATAGGGCAAATGAACGTCTTAAAAAAGAGGCAGAAGCCGAGGGAGTAGAACCATATCAGATACAGGAAAGGTTATCTACATATATAGAGACAAAACAAGCAGATCACTATGATAGTTTAATTGACAAGATAAACAATATATATACAGAGAAACCGGATGATTTTAATAGGCCAACAACCGAGGCAACAGATTTTGAAAGGGCAGAACTTGAATCAATCGGAACCAAAGGGAAAAGAAATTCTGATGAAATAGGAAAGATCAACGCCAAGTACGATGCTGAGTTAGCAGCTTTAGAAGGTAAACCTGAAAAATCAAAACAACCTATTCAGGAGAAGAAACCTGAAGATACTACTTCTAAACGAGCGAGCAGACCCAGATCAGATAAACCTGACAATACAGCTTTCAGATTAAAGATATTAAAAGAAGCTGAAAGATTTGAAGGAGAGAATTGGACTAAGATAGAGGAGTTCATCAGAAAGAACTTCCCTAATATTCCTGTATATAGAGTAAAGAATATAATGCAAGCTTCAAATGGAAGACAGGTATGGGGTATGCTACAGGATGCTGCCATATATTTATATGAACATGCAGAAGGCGGTACTATCTATCATGAGGTATTTGAGGCTGTATGGAAGATGATGGCTGGCCCGAAAGAGAAGAAAGAGAAGAAAGTCATATTAAAAGAATTCAGAAATAGGGAAGGTTCATATGTAGATAGATTCACAGGAGAAACAATAGAATATAAAAATGCTACAGACCAGCAGATAAAGGAAGAGATAGCTGAAGAGTACAGGGATTATCAACATTTTGGAATAGCTCCTGACAGGTCTAATGGTAAGTCATGGATTAGTAAACTGTTCCACGATATTGTTAATTTTATTAAGACATTCTTTACGGGTGAACAGGCAGTAAGTAATGTACAGAAATTATTTGATAAGATAGGAAATGGATATTATGCACAATATAATCCTTTTGAGTCTAATTTGTCATTTGCCAAACGAGGAATAATTGATGTAGATGATGTAGCTGTATTAGAAGGTGCCGAATTGAGGGTGAAGGGCATTCCTGCCACACAGCTTCATGATATCATGCAACAGATGGTATACAGCACTCTCACACGTCTTAGCAAGGATAATAAGAGTTTGTTCAGAGTAAGTGACAAGTTATACAGAGAAGAGCTCTACGAAGCCCTCAAGAGCGAAATAAAGAACTATGTTGGATATCAATTGGATGTTCTGGATGACGCTATAGCTGAAGGTAAAACTACAGCAGAAAAAGTCTCTAAGAAATATAATGATCTTGAAGATTTGTATGATAAGATTGATACTACTTGGGACGAACTATTCAAGAAATATGAGGAGAAACTATTAGCCTATAATATTGAATTTGATGAAAATGATGAAGCTATTCTTAATGATGAAGATAATTCAGGAAGAGGTGAATATCAACCTTCTCATAAAATAGACTCATTTAGAAAATCTCCAGCAGCCATAAAGCTTTTATTTGCTACATTAGCCAAAACAAGTGATGGAGTTCATCATGATCCTTCTTCTATAGGAGGGGTTATATTGATGCCACCTGATCAGGTGTACATACAACTCTTAAGCAAATTGCATGATGCCATAGACATAAATGATATGTTTGACAAGCTTAGAATAATGGCTCTTGGCAATCTGAATTATGATGCTCTCTATAAGAGGCTGACAAAGAAATCAGCTAAAGGTAGTATTGATGAGACAAGTATTGATTTTTCCATATTAGAGGAACATGATTTAAAGCTTATTTCTGCGTTCTGGAAAACTATGAAGAAGCAAAATGCTGATGTATTGTCAGTATATATTCTTCCTGGGAGTGATATTGTGGTAAGTGATTCTGCCCTTAATGGTGCAGCAAGACAGATCAAGAGAACAATGATAAACAATATCATTGATAAGATTAAGAATGGTACGTCTTATTTTAAATACGAATCTAAAACAGGCAAATATTCAGCTACAACGAAAGTAAAGAATATAAAGTTTGATAGGGCTAACCTTGGTCAGTATGTAGAATTTCTTAAGGAACTTGACATTGACTTCAATGTTAATGATTTAAAGAAGAAACTTACAGATAATCAGCGTGACGTATTTAGAAAGGCTGTTGAGGGTATGCAAATAAGCCTTTCAACATTAGGGCCTGTATATGATAAGAGTGGTAAACCTGTAATGGTGGATGATAAACAGGTAGATAATAGTATCACTACCATCTCTACAAAGACACTTGATATAGATGGAGCATTAATGAAACTTTCTACTATAAAGGCTATCTTGGAATCTCCTGGACTTGAAAGTACATATTTTAATATCAATGGAGAAAGGACACAAACCTTTATAGGTACAAATGCAATAAGCAATTTCTATGATAATCTTACCAAAGCAAAGAACATTAGTGATTTAGCTACTACTGCCTATTCCTTCCTTCTTACTGATAAGTTTACAATGAGAAGAAATGAACAAGGTAAACTTATTAGCAGTAGTGTTTTGCTTAACAGGATGTTTAATCTTGGACCTGCGGGTAATGGTAATCGCAGAGAAGGAACAGTAAATCTTATGCATCCTGTATTTGTAGATGGAACAATAGATGAAGAGAAGGGAAAGAAGAAAGAATCTTCAAAACTTACTCATAGACAACGAATGATTCAGGAGATAATCCTCAATCTTGATGGTGTATATTCCAACCTTGTTCCTGGTGATGCTTCTCTTGAACATGCTGTAAGAATGCACTATGCTGATTCTCCATTTGTCAATGAGGATGAATACATGAATGAGGAGTTCCTCGAAATATTTAAGGAATATCTTATCTCTGAAATAGATCTCTCAAGAGATGACAGAAGGGTAGTGAGTGGAAAGAACAGTAGAGATCTAAGGTTCTTTAAGGATATATTGGGAGAGGAATTGAATAATAAAATTACCTCTGATGATAATCTTCAGTTTACTGCTGAAGAACTGTATGAAAAGAATAAGACAGAAATAAACAGGGCTGTAAAAAAATTCATAGAACAGGATGCTAAGGATACTGAAGATATGCTCAGGGGATTTAGTGTTATAAAGGAATCAGTGGAAGGACTTGTAGCTGATGAACTCCCTATGTTTCAGGATATAGAAAACCTTACACAAGCAATTATAGACAAGCAGTTAAGAATGTTGTCTATAAATTATATGATAGCAAACATAGAACTTCATAAACTTATATATTCAGATCCTTTCCAATATAGTCAGGAGTTAAAAAGAACAAAGAGTTTCGATTCTCCAGCCTCCCCATTGATGAATACCTCAAGAGAGCTGAGAGAAACCATGCATAGGATATTCAATAGGGATTATAAGGACAATAAATATGCCCAGACAAACTTTCTTAGAGATCATTTCAGGGCCATCACTCTTGCTGATGTATATAGTAATAGGGATTTTATAGGATATGAAGATCCTTATGCTGAAACTGATGGAGGTGGTGTAATTACATTGAAGGGTAATCGCTTATTCGGACTGTTGGCAGGAGATTGGTCTGATGATAATGAGAGACAATACAAGCATGACATGGAATTTGAAAGGCTTGTAAAGACAATAAAGGATAAGGAGAAATTAAAGAAAGCTCTTGAGGCACATGAGAAGAATAATCCTAAAGTAAGCAGTACCTATGTGCCAAGAAAGCCTATTGTAAGGGGTAGTAAAGCCAATGGAAGGGATTATAATGATATAGTGTTACATAAATTTGCCCTTCCTGTTTCTTCATTCAGGATATTATATAAACTCAATCCTGAATCAAATGCTCTTAAGCTGTATAATAAAATGACTGAAGAGGACATTGATTATGCTGTTTATGAATCTGGAAGTAAAGTAGGTACTGAAGCTGTATTTAGTGTATATAATGAGAACGGGGAATTTAATACAGCTCCATTTGAAACTCAGGAGATGAGAGATAATATAAATGCTCTTCAGGGTATTTCCAAAATCCCATTTACAATAATGGCTGTACAATCAGAAGTGCCATCCAAAGAAGGAAATAAGGTTACTGAAGGTTCTCAGACAAGAAAGATTGCCACAATGAATTTCCTTGAAGCTGGTGTTCCTATTGACTTTGATGAAAATAATACAGACTTTAATGACAGATTTACAAAATGGTATGATCTTACGGATAGGGAAAAGCTGGAACAGTCCGAACTATATAAGGAAATCAAGCATAATCAGCTTATTCTTGAAGAGAAGATTAATGAGGGGTATCGTACTATTCTTAATAGGTTAGGTATAAAGGAAGAGGATGGTAAATATATAATAGGCGATACAGATAGGATGGTAAAAACCCTTAAAGAAGAAATTCTTAAGAGGGAGGTTAATGATAATATATTAGATGCTTTTGAAGGATTTAAAAAAGGTGATACAGTTATAGAGGCTACACCAGCCTATCAACAAATCAGAAATATTCTTTATTCAATTGCTGACAAGAATGTTATACGACCTAAGATAAAAGGTGGACTTAAGGTTCAGGTTCCTTCATCTATGATTGAAGCTAATCGTATAGAGGCTATTAAGGTAAAAGATAAAGATGGAGTAGAGAGATTGGTATATGCTTCTACAGAACTTGATTTTTATTCAGAGGCAGTTGATGAGAGTGGAAAGAAGAAAATCAATGTATGTGAGATAATGGTTGCAAGATGGTTTGACAGTGATATGTCTGATGATGAACTATTAAAATATCTTAACACCACACCAGAAGGACAAAGATTACTTTTAGGTGTAGCATTTCGTATTCCTACACAGAATAAGAATTCCATTGATGCCTTCAGGGTAAAGAAATTTTTGCCTAAAGAGTTTGGTGATAGTGTTGTAGTACCATCTGCTATTGTAAGGAAAGTAGGATCTGACTTTGACGTTGATAAACTTTCCATCTATTTAAAGAACGTATACAAAGATGCTAAGGATAGAGTTAAACTTCTTCCTTATTATGGAATAGGAGAGGTTGCTAAGAATAAGTTTAAACAACTCTATTTAGAAACTGTAAAGGAGAAAGCATCTACTGCTACTGGAAAAGTGTTAAAACAGGAGGAACAAAGGGAGTTATTCAGAGATATAGCATTTGGTCAAGCTAAAGATGAAACAATATGGAAGTGGTCTCTTCTTTTTAAAGAATGGTTTGCTGATGAAATTCTTCCTGATGGTAGTTTACCTATGGATAGGATAGAAGAAATATTTGAATCCAGAATAACAAAGCTAAACAAAAGCATAGATAAACTTACAGATAGAGATGTTCAAGAGATAATAGCAGAAGAAACTGCTGAACAATGGTATAAGGAGTCATTGGAGAATGAATATATTGAATCTCTTGAGAGATTGACATTACATCCTGCAAATTTTCAGCATCTTACACGTCCTAACTCTGCTAAAGAGATGAAGGATATTACAAAGAAAATAAATGCAAAAATAGGGATAAAGGAGAAGGATTATAAGTCTGTAGGGAATATGCTCAGCAGGAGCTTTATGAATACCCTTAGACATTCTTTTGTTACAGGTAAATATGCCATTGGTATTGCTGCCACAGGACAGACAAGTTTTGGTCAGAGACAAAGAGTTGTTTCCTTTATAAATGATGACTTTATAGAAGGAGATACTATTAATCCTATTGATAAAACTTGGTTAGGAGATGGAAAAATAAGATTTAGGGAATATAATAAGATAAAGATCAATGGTGTACTGAGACCTGTTCTTTCAATGATGAAGAGTGCTAATGGAAAGGACTTTATTTCTAATATCAATAGCCAGTTTATAGATGGATGTGTTGATATTTCCAATCACCCCTGGATTATAGAACTTGGAGCTACACCAAATGTTCTTCCTACATATCTGTTTCTTCTAAGCTTAGGAGTATCTAAAGAATCAGTAGCTTATTTTATGAAACAGCCTATTATAAACAAATATCTTCGTAATCTGGAGAATAGAGGATATTCATGGCTATTTATAGATGGAATGGTGAAGGACTTAAAGGAACAATATAAGCCTTCTGAAAGTATAGATATAACAGAAATACCTTCAGAGAACGACTTATATGAAATGCTTGAATATAATAGTCATCCTGAGAATATGAGTGATTTACAGAAGGCTCAGCAACAGTTCATGCTTGGTGAATTTCTGAAATATGCTAAGATGGCAGAACATCTATTCTATGTAACACAGGCAAGCAATCTTGATACAGCCAACATTAATGATCCTTATTTAATATCGCAGAAAAACTTTCAACTTAACAGAGCCAGAAATACAATTATATCTGCTCTGAATGATAAAAAAGAAATAGCTCCTGCAGTAGATGTTATTATAAATGGATCTTTTGTAGGAAATCTTAGAAACACAATGCTTGATTTAAGAGATGCATTTGGTGATACAATTCTTATATCTGACAGGACAAGAGTAAGAGGATTAATGGAAAAAGTTCTTGCTCCCTATTTTCATCTCAATTCAAAAGATTTCCTCAAGATAGCTCAAAAGGCTGTAGGTGATTTATTTGATTGGGCTATGCAGAATGATAAGAAGTTTAATGAGAAGATTGCTGAAATATTAGCTGGAACTGATAAAGTTAAAAGTGCAGCAGAACAAATCATTCATTACAGAGATAGTATAATAGGCAATAAGGCAAAAGGTATAGAAGGTAAGCCTGATCATCCTTTGTATAATAATATAATTCTTAGATCACTTAAACAACAGAGTGGAAATAGGAAAGGTGCAAATAATAATCTCTATATAGAGGCAAGGGATACAAAAGTATATGATCAGAATATGATTATATATGGATTTGAAGAATTGAGGGAGACACTAAGGGCTGAAAATAATCTTGCTCTCTATGGAAAACTTGTAAGAATCGCTATTCTTCAGTCAGGAGTAAGTAATTCACCTATAGCCTTTACAAATCTTCTTCCTTATGAAGATTTCAAATTGATTTACAATGATGCTTTATCTGCCCTTGAGGATAATCCTAATCTTTCTGATTTCAATACATTAAGGGTATTTGAAAGGAATAATTATAATAATGAAGATGTGGCTATGTTTGCAAGAGCTAAGATGAAACATTATTATACAGCATTTGATGTATGGGGTAAGTGGGGAGATGTAAATACATTCTTTGACAAAAAACTTCAAAAGGAATTTAAGAAAAATAATGTTCCTAAGTTGATAAATATAAGTAGATTTACACAGGAAGCTCGTCATGATTTTCTTGTATATACATGGGAAACCAGTATATCAAATAAGGAAAGGATAAAGAGAAGGAAGTCAGGAGATAAATCTCATGTACATAAGGTTCTTATGCAGAAGGTATATGAAGAAGAAGGAAAGCCTTTAATTCACTATGATCAATTTAAGAACAAAGAAGGTGAGCTGGTGGTGATACCTAAATATGTTTATAAAGCAATTAATGCTTGGGGTGATTCATATAGAGCAAAAGAAATGTATGGAAGAACAGAAGATACAGCAATGATAGGAAGGATATCTGCTCTTGATAATGGATTTGATAAAGTGGAGAGGAAGATTACAGAGGATGGAATAGAGAGAACCGTTTCAGGAGAAGTACATGATGGTGTAATTGTTGATATCTTTAGGGAATATGCAGGTAAAGAAGTTAATAGGAATGCTCCTGAAGGATTACCAGAAACAAAAAGACCCAATAAAGAATGTAAGGGATAAGCTATGGCATGTAAAATCGAAATAAAAGAGAACCTTGAAAGGGAAATAGCTAAGAAAGCCGAAGGACTGGATGCTGCTTATTGGCCTATTGCTCAACAAAAAGCTAAAGAGATTAATAAGTCTTATACGTTTAATGTTGTAAAGGTGTTTGAGGGAGAAAACGATCATGATAATAAGGTTGTTATAACAGTTCCTCCAGAGCTTGTTGATTCCTATCATGCTTATTTTACTTCTCTTGAAGAGAAAGAGGCAAGAGGTGTACAGATAGAGGATGCTAACAGAGCTGGAGAAGAATATGATGATGAATATATGTTTCAGGATGAAGAGGTTCCTGTATCCAGGGCATCAGAAGCTACAATAGCCAAGGTGAAAGAAGCTATTAAGAAAATGGGTATTAACCTTCAATCTCTTGAAGATTATATAAAAGGTAATCCAGATATAAATACAAAAGGTGTTACAGGACTTGCAGATTTAATACGAGGAATTATAGCTATTGCTCATGGAAAGGAGAATGTAGCTCTTACAGAGGAGATGGTACACGTTGCAACAGCTATTTTGGAACAGATCAATCCTCAGATGGTTACACAAATGATCGGTAAGATAGGAAACTTTAAAATCTATCAACAGGTATTTGATGTATACAGCAAGAAGAAAGATTATCAGACATCGGATGGAAAACCAAATATCAGGAAGATAAAGAAAGAAGCTGTAGACAAACTCATAGCAGAACTCATTATCAGACAATCAGAAGGAAGCACAGAATTCCCTGAGCTTCTTCAAGAGAACAATAGGACTAACATAAGAAGTTGGTGGCAGAAAATTCTTGATTGGTTCAGGAGTTTATATAAGAAGAGTGATATTGATATATTTGAGGAAGCTGCTCAAAAGATAATAAGTGGAGAAGTTCAAGGTGAAATAAAAGGGGAAGGTGTGTTCTTTCAAGTAAAGAACGATATAGTAGATCAATTCTATAATAAATACCTTGACTATGACAAGAGACTTGATTTAGTTCCTGAAGATACTGTCAATAAAGTTGACAGACATTATACTCTTGACGGAGAGGGAATGATACCAACTGTTACCCAGAAAGTAAAAGGCAAACAGAGAATGCCTGAGAGGACTAAGACACAACAGAAAAGAGATGATCAAGCAAGAGATTGGGGTATAGCTGGTCATGCTTTCATACAGAATGATATGCTTGTCAATCTTATAGACAAAGATGGATATGCAAGGGAAACTCCTCTTGACAATGCTATTGATACAGTGCTAAGTACAGAAATACAGAACAAACTGAAGGCTTTTAATAGAGAACTAATAAAATCATTCAGACCTGGAACAAGATTTCTTGTAGAAACAAAAGTGGTGAATATAAGAGATAAGAAGAAACTTGCTTCTACAGTGGACTTCAAGGCTATTGAACCTACGGAGGATGGAAAGGATGTGAAGATACATACCCTTGACTGGAAGTTTATGGGTATTGATAAGAAAAGGGATGAGGATGTTCCTTGGTACAAACAAAAGGAATGGGTTCCTCAGATGGGTGAATATACAAGAATGGATTATGATACTTATGGAGCGAAGAGAGGTCAGATAGGGATGGCAAGAATGATACCTTTCCAACTTAATTATCAATATCTTGTTCCTTCTGATCCCAATAGTGCTTTATATCCTGGATCTATTGAGATAGGTAATCTTGATCCAAAGAAAGAACCAAAGTTATATCTTCTTCCTGTGCCTACTGATGTAGAATCTACAGGCAATACTGAAGTAGATAAATTAGTAGGTTCTCTCAATAGTTATTATAATAAACTTAGTAAGAAAAGAGTTTCTCCTGATGAGAAATATATTAAGAGGGCCCAATTACAAGAGCTTAGTAAGGCAATACGTTCATTAAGAATGCAACTTAACTTTGCTCCTCTGGTTAATGTGGGAGTTACATTCTTAAAGAATGCACAGAAATCTTTAGATACATTTAAAGGATTAGATTATTCAACTCTTACTGAAAAAGATATAAGGACTAAATTAGAGGAGCTTCTTGAATTAAAAGTAAGTGCAGAGAAATTTGCTAATATAGACAAGGTATTTCTTTCATATTTTCCCAAAGAAGGATTAGATGAGAAAGCTAAAAAGATATTCAATGGTCAAGGTGGTAATCCAGGATTAGACAAGATAGCATCTTCTACAGAAAGAATGATAAATGAAATCAGTGAATTACAGAAAGAATATGTTGTCCATCTTGCTTTAAAAATGGAAGTAACTACGGAAGCCTATAAAGAGAGAGTGCTTGCTCCTGAGAAGGAAGTGAAAGGAATGTTTAAAACCCTGTCAGAGTTATCCCGTATTCCTTCAAAGATAGTTAATATAGCTGCTAATCTTGTTCTTAATGCAAGAAGTTTGATTAATATAGAGATGGGAAGGCTGATGAGAGACCTTACTGATGTTCTTCTTCCATTAGAAAATTTAGCAAGAGCTGAAGGTAAGTCTGCTTTTGATTATATAGGAACTGTAGTAAATGGTGAACTTCGTCTTATACAGAAAATTGATAAATCTTTTTGGGAAGAACTTTCAAAAGCTAAATTAGCTAAGAATAGACAATTCTTATTAGATAATCTCAATATTGAAGAATATAATAAGTTAAAGGATGAAGCACTTAAAAAGGGAGAAGAACTTATAAATAATACAATATATTCTACAGAGGAGGCAGATAATGAAAAAAGACGGGAATTTGAATTAAAGAGTTTAAAGAATAGACTTGATATAGAAAGTAAGAATTTTGATGGTTATACTCATCCTCAGTTTGCTTATTTATTTAATAAGACTATGAGAGCTGATTTACATTACTCTCAGGAGTATAGACAACTTATGGCTAATGATAAAGCTTTTACTGTATGGAAATTCTTCTCATCCCTTAATGAGAGAGGAATAAGAAATGGATATCTATCTCATAAAGGAATGTCTTTCTTTGCTATGGTAGAGGCAAGTATGTTGCAAAGACTCTCTGTTACAAATAACATGATAAAGGAGTCTGGAGATATATTTAATGACCTATATACTGTAAGAATTAACGAACAGCAGGATTATGGGAAGATTGATAAGGAGACAGGTCTTCCTAAAAGAGAAATACCAAGACTATTCACCAAGACAGATAAGGAAGTTCATCAATTATCAAGAGATTTAACAAAGGTTGGTACTTTATGGATAAGAAGCTTATTAGAATATGAGAGTGCAAGACAGATGGAGGTTACTCTAAAGACATTGGAAGAAGTGGAAAGATCCAAAGGACATCTGATTGTTGATGAGCGTAATAGACCTATAGAAGAGAATGGAGAATTTAAAGTAGATAAGTCTTCCAACAAGAATGCTGAAATTGTTCAGAACATAATAGATGATAATATATACAGGCTTAGACAGGATTTAGGTTCAATAGGTAGGTCTACCCTTTCCTTTGTAGCAGAGAAAACATCGAAGGATCAGGAAACAGCAAATAAAAGAACTCTTTCTCTTGAGAAGGGGTTGAATAGTATGAATATCCTTACACAGGCTCTTGCCGTAGGATTGAAAGCAAGTATAATGGTTCCCAACTACTTTGGTCAGCATTTTCAATCCTTCATAAATAATGGGGGAATGTATAAATATGGTGAATATTATAAGAACCATATACGACTTATAGCTGGGAGACTCTCTACTGTAGAGAAAGGATTGATTGATATGTTTGTTCCCTTAAATGGAGATACGTCTATTGAAGAGAGACGAAAACTTGCTTTGAAACAAGGGTATATAAAGTGGCTGGGTACATGGACTGTACAGGATTTCATGCAATCTACAAACTACCTTCCTGAGAGACACCTTCAATTTACAAATGCTGATTCTCTTATACAGAATGCAATAGTAATAGATGGGAAGATAGTGAATGTAAGACAGTATTTGAAGGCTAAGGAGAGAGTGAAATACTCAATGACAGAGAGTGAGAGAAAGACTTTTGAAAAAGGATTTGAGGATAGGGTGAAGCAATTAAAAGAAACTAATTCTCTCATGAACGTAGCTAAAATCCAGGATGATAAGATAGTAATACCTGGAGTGAACGATGAAGAACTCGCTAAATTCAGAACTACAATAGTGGAATGGGGAAGAAATCTTAATGGTCAGATGAGTCAGGAGAATAAGGCTGGCTATAGGAGGGATGTATTATTAAGCTCATTTGCAATGTTTCGTAATTGGATACCAAAACAAGTAAGTGTACGTGCCCATGATATACAATATAATCTTGAAACTCATGATTGGGAGTATGGAAGAACAAGAGCCTTTGTAAAAGCCTATATTCAGGCTTGTAATGGAAACATCTCAAAAATGATAGATATTATGAATGGTACAGATAAAGGTCTTGCCATTATGGATGAAATGTTAGAAAGAAAAAGAGAAGACTATAAGAAAAAATTCGGAGTGGAACTTGAAATTACAAATGAAGAGTTCTATGATATGATGAGAAGAGCTCTATCCAATGAAATGAAGGAACTTGGAACTCTTCTTAGCCTACTCACTATAATGCTCGCAGCAAAAGCAGCTGCTCCCCCAGAGGATGAAGATGCTCTCACGAGGAATAAATACAAATTCTTTGCAAAACTCATAATCAAGAGTGTAGATGAAGTCAGATTCTATTATGATCCTACGTCATTCCTATCAATGACAAGGGGTAGTTTTCTTCCTGCTCTTGGTACGGTAACAAAAGTACAGAGAGGGTTAAATGCTTTAGTCAAGGAAACCTATGGATATGCTACTGATGATGAAGAGTTAATAAATAAAACTCATCCTGCTAAATATTTTATGGATGTAATACCTGTAATATCACAATTTAACAGAGAGATACTTCCTATTATTGATGCTGATTTAGCTAAGGAATTAGGTATAAGGGTTACAGCAGAACCAAGGATCAGACAATAGAATAAATAATATAGCTTTTAGCTATATTAAGCTCTATTAATTTCAAAATGAAAAAAGAACAATAATAATAAAAATGTAAATTTGTGTAACATAAAAAGGAACGACAATGCAAGAGCAAATTGGGTGGAGTAATGAATCAAAGCTCCTGAAATATATTCTAAACCAGCTAAAGAGATTGACAGGATTA
>Ga0208197_1000932_pt1 | contig 32958 bp, 34 predicted proteins | sample AD_JPNNA4_MetaG_FD_184444 | JGI IMG/M metagenome (GOLD analysis project Ga0208197, IMG submission 184444) | Active sludge microbial communities of municipal wastewater-treating anaerobic digesters from Japan - AD_JPNNA4_MetaG (SPAdes) (version 2) | ecosystem: Engineered > Bioreactor > Anaerobic...
CTTCATCAGAGCTATACCGCCCCATGCCGTAACTTCTTTGTTGGAAAATCCGACCGTATAACCGTTGCCCTGAAGCTGCCTCTCCATCTCATCACCTCGTAACATGCTGATATGCATAATGTATTTCCAATGGTTTCCATTAGAGCATGTTACGTTCGTTCTTTCAACTACTATCACGCGCAAATCAGTTGATTCGATCAAAATCATCTAATGGAAAATCTGGCTTGAATACTCTCACCCTCCCCCAGCCCCTCCCATCAAGGGAGGGGTGGTGCTCCGGGCTTGACCGGAAGGCCGCTTTTATCTATAAGGAAGCCGGTGAAAACTTCGCGGCGGAACAAAGAATAAACGCAAAAGGAGCCTGATTCATGTCATTACATCTGAACAAACTGAAAACCTTTTCGGGCCGGAAAGGCCCCCTGCTTTTGATTATCATGGACGGCATCGGCCTGGGCAAAGCCGATGAAACCAACGCCGTTTTCCGGGCCGACACCCCCACCCTTGACGAATTGTTCAAATCAAAGCTCTACACACAGCTCAAAGCCCACGGCACAGCCGTCGGACTGCCCTCGGATGACGATATGGGCAACAGCGAAGTCGGGCACAACGCGATGGGCGCGGGCCGGATTTTTGACCAGGGCGCCCGTCTGGTCAACGCCGCCCTTCAGACCGGCCGGATTTTTCAGACCGACGTCTGGGACAGCATCTCCCGCCGCGCCCAAAACGGAGGCACGGTCCATTTTATCGGGCTGCTTTCGGACGGAAACGTCCATTCGCACATCGATCAGCTTTACATCCTGATCGACCGGTGCGCCGCGCTGGGTTTCAAAAAGGTCCGGCTGCACACCCTGCTCGACGGCAGGGACGTCGGGGAAAAAACGGCCCTCAATTATCTGGGCCCTACGGAGGAAAAACTGAAAAAAATCTCAGCGGAAAAAGGCCTGGATTACGCCATCGCCTCGGGCGGCGGGCGGATGACGACCACCATGGACCGCTACAATTCCGACTGGAACATCGTGAAGCGCGGCTGGGAGGCCCATGTCCTGGGAAAAGGCCGAACCTTCCCTTCCGCTTCCGACGCAGTCAAAACTTTTTACGCGGAAGACCCAAAGGCGACGGACCAGTACCTGCCCGCGTTTGTGGTGACCGACGCCTCGGGCCGACCCGTCGGAAAAATTCAGGACGGGGATGCCGTTATCCTGTTCAACTTCCGGGGCGACCGCGCGATCGAAATCTCCCGGGCCTTTTCCGAAAAGGACTTTTCCGAATTCGACCGGGGCCCCCTGCCGGATGTCTTTTACGCGGGGATGATGGAATACGACGGCGACGCCCACATCCCGCCTCATTTTCTGGTGCAGCCTCCGGCCATCGACCGCGTCATCGGCGAATACCTCTGCGCGGAAAAGGTCAAAACCTTCGCCGTATCGGAAACGCAGAAATACGGCCATGTAACGTATTTCTGGAACGGCAACCGCTCCGGCTGCATCGATGAATCCTTCGAGAAATACGTGGAAATTCCTTCCGACCGGATTGAATTTGACCGCGCGCCGAAGATGAAGGCCGAAGAAATAACGAATACGGTGATCGATCTGCTCCAAAGCGGCGATTATCGTTTCGGCCGAACAAATTATCCCAACGGCGACATGGTAGGCCACACGGGCGTGACGGAAGCGGCCATTGTCGCGGTGGAGGCTGTCGATCAGTGCGTCGGGAGGCTGCTGGCCGTCATCCGGGAGCTGGGAGGCATCGCCGTGATTACGGCGGACCACGGCAATGCGGATCAGATGTTCACGATCGACAAAAAGGGCGTCAAATCCGTCAAGACCGCGCATTCCCTGAATCCCGTCCCCTTCGTCATTTACGATCCCCTGTACTCGGGGGAATACCGGATGGCGGATCTCGACAAGAAAGGCCTGTCCAACATCGCGGCGACGCTTTTGAATCTTCTGGGTTATGAGAAGCCGGAAGAGTATGATCCGTCTTTGATCGAAATGACACCGGCCGGAAAGCGTTGAGTTCCCGCGTCGGCACAGGGGCTTCCTTCGGGGCCGTCATGACCGGCGACCGGAAAATACCGTGAAGGGCCGGGTGTTTTGAACGGCATCGAGCTTATCTATGCGCACAAAAAAGATTCGCCTGGATGAATTGCTGCTGTCACGGGGGTTCGCGCCGACGGTTCAAAAAGCGCAGGCCCTGATTCTGGCGCGCGCCGTCAGGGTAAATGATACTCCTGTGGACAAGGCCTCCGCGCTGGTGCCGGTGGACGCCGACATCCAAATCAAGGGGTCCGAAAATCCCTACGTCAGCCGCGGCGGATTGAAGTTGAAGGGGGCGCTGGATTTTTTTTCGCTGAACGTAGAAGGAATGGCTGCTCTGGATGTCGGGGCATCCACCGGCGGCTTCACCGACTGCCTCCTGCAGGCGGGCGCAAGAGCAGTGTTCGCCGTGGATGTCGCCTACGGCCAGCTGGCCTGGAAGCTGCGGGAAGATCCGCGCGTTACGGTCATCGAACGCACGAACATCCGCCATTACAACGGCGCGGGGCTTACTGAAAAACCGTCGCTGGCCGTCATCGACGTTTCTTTCATCTCGCTTGCAACCGTGATTCCCGCAGTCCTGCCGCACCTCGGGGATTCCGCGCGGATCCTCGCTCTCATCAAACCGCAGTTTGAAGCGCGCAGGGAAGAAGTCGGCAAAAACGGCGTGGTGGAAGACGCGGCGGTTCAGGAGCGGGTGGTTCGCGAAATCGCCTCGCTTTGTCAATCCCTCGGCTTGCGCGTGGAAGGGACCTGCGCCTCGCCCCTTTTGGGACCGGCGGGCAACAAGGAGTTTTTTATCCTGGCGCGGAAGATCAACGGATATGGAAATTAAACTGGCCAAAACAGCGGGGTTCTGCATGGGCGTCCGCCGGGCGGTGGACACGGTTCTGGACGTTTCCCAGCATGAAACCGGCCGAAAGATCTACACCTACGGCCCCCTGATCCACAACCCGCAAACCATCGAACTCTTGAAAAGCCGGGGCATTACGGCCATCCAAAGCATCGATGAAATTCCCGACCGTCAAAACGCCCTGCTGATCATCCGGGCGCACGGCATCGCGCCCGGCGAGCGAAAGAAAATCAAGGAAAGCGGCGTTAAAATCATTGACGCCACCTGTCCGAAGGTCGGCTACGTGCAGGCCATCATTAAAAAACACACGGCGCTGGACTACACGGTGATCATCGCCGGAGACCGCGAACATCCGGAGGTGGACGGCCTTTGGGGCTACACCGAAGGCCGGGGCATTGTTGTCTCGACGCTGGAAGACGCGGAAAAAATCCCCGCGCTGGAAAAGGTCTGCATTGTGGCCCAGACCACGCAGGACAGCGACCACTACCGGGAAATCGTCCGGAAAATTCAGCAGAAAAACCCACAGGCCGTCGTTTTCAACACGATCTGCTCCTCCACGGAGAAGCGGCAGGAAGAAATTATTTCGCTGGCCGCGGAAATGGACGCTCTATTTGTCGTCGGAGGCAAAAACAGCGCGAACACCCGCCGCCTGGCCGACCTGGCCCGGAAACAAAACACGCCGACGTTCCACATCGAAACCGTCAAAGAACTGAAGAACGTCGATCTCGGCCCCTACAAAAGCATCGGCGTGTCCGCCGGCGCCTCCACCCCCAACTGGATCATCGACCAGATCACGGATCATTTGGCGGAAATCAGTTCTCCCACCCCCAAAACGGCCTTTCTCCTGAAGCTCTGGCTGTGGATGGTGAAAACGGACTTTTACTCCGCCCTGGGCGCCGGGTGTCTGGCGCTTGCGGGCATGCTCCTGCAAAATATCCCCGTCGCCGCTGCGTCTCTCGCCGTCGCTTCCTTTTTTGTCTATGCCATGCACGTTCTCAATCGCCTGGTCACTTCGAAAGAATCCGGGCTGATCGGCTCGTTCCGCGAGCCATTCTATCTGCGGCACGAGAAAATATTCCGTCTGTCTGCCTTTGCTTCCCTCTTCATCGCTCTCACATTGTCGCTCGCGGGCAGCATCTTGGCGTTTGGGCTGCTGCTTTTCATCTCGCTGGCCGGCGGTCTCTATAACATGAAACTGTTGCCGGGCAGAGGGCGCTTTGAGCGGCTGAGGGACATCCCGGGTTCCAAAAACTTTTTTACGGCCTTCGCGTGGGGCATCGCCACGGCGGTTCTGCCCGCTTTGAGCGCCGGCTGTGCTTTCAGCGCCGGAACAGCGGTTGCTTTTATTTTTACATTTATCCTGGTGTTTACCCGGTCTGCCCTGTCGGATATCATGGACATGCAAAGCGACCGGCTCCTGGGGCGGGAGACGATTCCCGTCATGATCGGAAAAGAAAATACGCAAATCCTTCTAAAAATTATCCTCTTGATATTACTGGTAATTTTAATATTATCGCCGGTCGCCGGCTGGAGCCCGACGCCCGGTCTTTTCCTGATTTTATGCGTATTATATGTATGGATTTGTTTTAGTCTTTGTGATAGAAGGGCGGGGTTTTCAGGGGCCATTATTGAAGGGCTTCTGGAAACCAGCTATATCATTGCCGGTTTTGCCGTTTTGGGCTGGCTTGTTTTTCGGTAGAGTCGATGCCTGCAAAACATAAAGAAGGGGGTAAGGATCATGATGAAAAAAGTGTGCGCACGGATTCTTCTGGTCGTTGCTGTTTTGAGCGTCATCGCCTGCGGCGGACTGCGGTATTCTCAACTGGACCCGGCGGCAAAGGATTATCATCCCAAACGAATTGCCGTGTTCCCGGCCGATGTAGGAACCTATGAAGAAGCACGCAATGCCATCGAACAGATCGTGCCCGGTGTGCTTATGGACAAAAAATGGTTTACGGACGTCATCGATACGGCCACCCTGTACCGCCAGATTCAGGCCAATGACGAACTGCGAAAAATATCGACGGAATACATCTCCAAACTCCAGACCCTGAACTACTCCGATCCCATTCTAAGCAAAAGAATCGGCGAACTGACCCATACGGACGGCTTTTTGCTGGTCGCCGTGGACTACTGGAATTACACGGTGGAGAAAGACAAGAAACTGGCCAAGGTCAGCGTCGGCCTGAAGCTGATTGATCCGGCCACCGGGAAAATCATGTGGAAAGCCGGCCATCACCTGGGGGAAAGCTACATGCTGATCAAGCCGGACCTGCCCGATGTCGCCCGCAACGTCGTCAAGGACATGGTCCATGAAATGCCGCATTGACGGCGATCCAAAATCCGAAACACTTAAAAACACAGGGAGATGATTTATGAAGGAAGAAGTCCAAAAAGCACTGGAAAAAGTCCGGCCGGGACTTCAGGCGGACGGCGGCGATGTGGAATTGATTGACGTTTCTCCGGAAGGCGTGGTCAAGGTCAAACTGACCGGCGCCTGCCACGGCTGCCCGATGTCGCAGATGACGTTGAAAATGGGCATCGAAAAGATCCTGAAACAGCAGGTGCCTTCCGTCAGGGAAGTCGTGTCGGTCTAAACGACGGCTGAAAAACGGTAAACGCGAAAAATTTTTGACGTAAAGGAGATTTCTAAAACAATGGCCTATGTGATTACAGATGAATGCATTGCCTGCGGCTCATGCGAGGATGAGTGTCCGGTGCAAGCGATATCCGAAGGCGAAGACAAGTATGTGATTGATGCGAAGCTGTGCACGGACTGCGGCGCCTGCTGCGATCAATGCCCGGTGGAAGCGATCGTTCCCGGAGAAGAAAAATAAGTTCTGCGCGTCTTTTTACGTAGGGGGAATGTCCGTCCCGACCGGCGGGTTTTCCCCTGCTTTTTTTGAATATCGTCCGTCCCTCGGGGCAACCGTCAAAATGAAAAGGCGCTTTCCGGCTATTTTACAAGGCCGTCGTTTTTCATGACCCCGAGAGCTTTGAAAAATGTCATTTCGAGGAGCGCGAGCGACGAGAAATCTTAAGGATGGCCGTTTGTTAAAGATTTCTCCCTTCGGTCGAAATGACAAAAATGGCCGTTATTCAAAGCTCTCACCCCATGACGCCGGGAGAACCGTTCATGAACAGATTCATCACTTTTGAAGGAGTCGAAGGCTCCGGCAAATCCACGCAAATCCAACTTCTGGGCGATTACCTGACCGGGGAAAAAATTTCCGTGGTCCTGACACAGGAGCCTTCGGGAACGCCGATCGGTCGTAAAATCGGCGATATCCTTTTCCACCGCGGCCATTTTGCCATGTGCCCGGAAACGGAGCTTCTGCTTTTCCTGGCGGCCCGCGCACAGCATGTGCGGGAGGTGGTCCTTCCCGCGCTCCAAAGCGGAAAAACCGTGCTGTGCGACCGGTATTCCGACGCGACCTTTGCCTACCAGGCGGCGGGCCGGGGGCTGGATCCCGCTTTCGTCGCCGCGGCCAACGACTATTGCGCGATGCAGGTAAGACCGTCGCTGACGCTTCTTTTTGATCTGCCGGTGGAAACCGGACTTGAGCGTGCCGGCCGGCGCGACGCCCGGCTGACCAATCCCGCGGCCGCCGACCGCTTCGAGCGGGAGAAACTCGACTTCCACAACCGGGTGCGGCAGGCTTATCTGAATTTGTACACGGCGGAACCTGAGCGGTTTCGATTGATCGACGCATCCGGAAGCGTGGAGGAAATCGCAGATCAGGTCCGCGGACAGGTAATGGATTTCATCCACAAACAGCGCTGATGTGCCAGGCGGTTTTATTCCGATGTCATTTGCAAATATTTACGGCCATACGAAACAAATTTCCATGCTGCAGAAAGCCATGGCCCAAAAGCGGGTCGGGCATTCTTATATTTTCAGCGGACTTTCAGCCATCGGCAAAAAAACGCTGGCGCTGGAATTCGCGCAGGCGCAGAACTGTGAAAACGCCGCCCTCCGGCAGGATGCCTGCGGCCAATGCCCCTCCTGCCGGAAAACGATACACGGCAGCCACCCGGACATTCATGTCCTCCAGGCGCAGACACAGTTTATCCGCATCGACGACGTCCGCGGCATTCAGGACCAGATGACCTTCCGGCCGCTGGAAGGAGGAAAGCGCGTCTTCATCATCGATGAGGCGGACAAAATGAACGAACCCGCGGCCAACGCCCTTTTGAAAACCCTGGAGGAGCCGTCCGCCGACAATATTCTCATCCTGGTGACGGCCCGTCCCTTCCGGCTTCCGCAAACGATTCTCTCCCGCTGCCGCCATTTGCGCTTCAACCCGCTCGCCGCCGGAGACGTCGCGCGGTTTTTGACGGAGCAAAAGCGCATGGAGCCCGCCCACGCCTCGGCGCTCGCCTCCCTTTCCGGCGGCTCGATCGGCCGGGCGCTGGAGCTGGATGCCGAGGACATGATCGCCTTTCGCGCCGGATTGAGCGGCCTGCTCCGGGATGCCGGACGCCGCGATCCGATGAGCCTGATCGTCCTCGCGTCTTTTCTCGGCCAGGATAAAAAACACACGCAGCAGGGCCTGTCCATTCTCCATACATATTTCCGCGACGCGCTGGTTTACAGGGAAACGGCCCGGGCGTCCATGCTCCTCAACGCGGACGACCTGCCGGTCGTCGAGTCGCTGGCGGGCCGTCTGGAAGGCGACGATCTGCTGCACAATATTGCCGTCGTGGAAAAATCCAGGCAATCGCTGGACATGAACGCCAACAAATCGTTGACATTGGACGCAATGGCATTTAAGCTTCATCTGTAAAAAAGGCAAAGCAGGGCGCATGCAGATCAACATCCTTGGCGTAAAATTCAAAAAAGAAGGCCGCATCTATCATTTCGACGCGGCCGACCTGATCCTGCACAAAAACGATCAGGTGCTGGTCAATACGGACAACGGCGTCGCGCTGGGAACGGTCGTCACCGACGTCCGCCACTGCGACGCCTCCGATCCGCCCCCCAATCTGAAAAACGTCATCCGCAAGGTGACCGCGGACGATTTGCGGGTCCGCGAAGAGCTGGAACTGCTGGAAGAGGAAGCCAAAAAATACTGCGTCGGCAAAATCGCCGAAAAGGGCCTTTCCATGAAATTGATCACGGTGGAATGCCTTTTCGACCGAAGCAAAATGATTTTTTATTTTACGGCGGACGCCCGGGTGGATTTCCGGGAACTGGTCAAGGACCTGGTTTCCAGATTCAAAACGCGGATTGAGCTCAAGCAGATCGGAGCGCGCCAGGAGGCGAGAATCGTCAAGGGAATCGCGGTTTGCGGCCGGACGGTCTGCTGCGCGGGCATTTTGCAGAACCTGGACCGCGTAACCGTCAAGATGGCCAAACAACAAAGCATGTCGCTCAATCCGGAAAAAATTTCCGGCTTGTGCGGAAGGCTGATGTGCTGCCTGTCCTTTGAACACGAGGGATACGCCGACGCCCGAAAGAGCGCCCGGGAAGCGGCCCGAATCGAACCCGTCCGGGAAGTCCCGGAGGGTAGTGAACCGCCGCATCAGATCCGGCAGAGGCCAAATGGCTCCAGGGAAAACAAAAAGAAACGGAAAGCGGTATAAGGAGCAGCCAACCACCATGTCCAGACCCTTTTACATCACCACGCCGATTTATTACGTCAACGCCTCGCCGCATATCGGCCACGCCTATACAACCATCGTCGCCGACGTCCTGGCGCGCTTCGCCCGCATGACCGGACGCGAAACGTTTTTTGTGACCGGCACGGACGAACACGGCGACAAAATCGCCGAGGCCGCGCAAAAAGCGGGGATCACCCCGAAAGCCTACGCGGACGGCGTCAGCGCGCAGTTTCGCGCCCTCTGGCCCGAGCTGGCCATCACCAACGATTATTTCATCCGCACGACCGATGAAAATCACACGGAAACCGTCCGGCGCATTCTGCAGAAGGTTTACGACGCGGGCGACATCTACTTCGGCTCCTACGAAGGCTTCTATTGCGTCGGCTGCGAGCGGTTTTACACGGAAAAAGAGCTGGTGGAAGGCAAATGCCCCGATCACCAGACCGAACCGGAGCACCGCAAGGAAAGCAATTACTTTTTCCGCATGAGCAAATACCGGGACTGGCTCGTCCGGCACATTCAGGAAAACCCCGATTTCATCCGGCCGGAACGCTACCGCAACGAAGTCCTGGCCTTTCTGCGCGACCCGCTGGAAGATCTGTGCATCTCGCGGCCGAAGACACGCCTGGAATGGGGCATTACGCTGCCGTTCGACGACCAGTATGTCACGTATGTCTGGTTTGACGCGCTCATCAACTACGTGACAGCCGTCGGTTATCCGGACGGACCGAACTTCAAAAAATTCTGGCCCGAGGCCCAGCACCTGATCGCGAAGGACATTTTAAAGCCGCACGGAATCTACTGGCCCACCATGCTCAAAGCCGCGGGCATCGACCCCTACCGGCACCTCAACGTACACGGCTACTGGAATTCCGACTCGAGCAAAATGTCCAAAAGCCTGGGCAATGTCGTGCGGCCGCTGGATCTGAAAGACAAGTACGGCCTGGATGCCTTCCGGTACTTCCTGCTGCGCGACATGGTGTTCGGCCTCGATTCCAATTTCTCGGAAGAGGCGTTTGTCGCGAGGCTCAATTCCGATCTGGCCAACGACCTGGGCAACCTGGTGAGCCGCTCGGTCACGATGGCCGTCAAATACTGCGACGGAAAAATTCCCGCGCCGCCCGACGCGGCGCTGGAAGTCAGGCTCCCGGAGCTGGCGCAAAAGACCGTGGCGGAAGTGGAAGCCTGCTTTGCCGACCTGTCGCTGCACAAGGCGCTCATGGCCATCTGGGAGCTGGTTGGCGCCGCCAATAAGCACATCGTGGAAAACGAACCCTGGAATCTGGCCAAAGACCCGGCAAACCGCGAAAAGCTCCTTGCCATCATGTACCGGCTGCTGGAGGTTTTGCGTTCCGTCGCCATCTTGATTGCGCCGTTCATGCCGCAGGCGTCCGAAAAAATTTTGGGCTCGCTCGGACTGGAGGAGACAGCCAAATTCAATCTCGACACGATCCGCCGGGGCGAACCCCTGCCGGCGGGTGCGGTACTTTCCCGCGGCGAATCGCTCTTCCCGCGCGTGAGCGCCGAAAAGGAAGCGCCGCCGCCGAAAAAGCCGGCCGTCGAACTCAAACCGGAGATCGACTACGACGAGTTTTCCAAAGTGGATCTGCGCGTGGCGAAGATTCTCGCGGCGGAGGCAGTCCCCAAATCCAACAAGCTGGTCAAGCTGCGAATTGACATCGGAGAAGAGCGGACGATTGTGGCGGGCATCGGCAAAGACTACAAGCCGGAAGACCTGGTCGGCAAATCCATTGTCATCGTGGCCAACCTGAAGCCGGCCAAACTGATGGGCGTCGAGTCGCACGGCATGTTGCTGGCGACGGATGCTCCGGAAGGATTGACGCTGATCGGCTTCGACCGCGAGCCCAAAACCGGCGCCAAGGTGAGATGAAAAAGAGCTTCCCCTTCACTTTTTTAACAGAGCTTCAATCACCGGCCTGTCAAAACCGGGCACGACCCGCCCCTTGATATAAAACAAAGGCGTCGCGCGCACGCCGATTTTCGCGGAGGCCTCCCGGTGCGCCGCGATCAGAGCCTCGGCATCCTTGTCGCCGCAAAGATTCAGCGGCTTCTTTTCGTCCAGCTCTCCCGACAACACCTTGGCGTATTCTCCGGATTTGTCGGCGGCGCAAATAATATGCCGGATTTTGTCCTCCGAATCCCTGGACAAAGGATAGAAAAAGACATACAGGGTGACCTCCTTCATTCGTCCGGCAAAATAGGCGTGGGACTGACGGCAATAATGGCAGTTCGGGTCGATGAATTCCACAACGGAGGTTTTCCCTTCGCCGATTTTCAGGGCCTTGTCCAGGGACAGCCCCGCCATTTTGGAGGTCATTTTTTTCCCGTTGCTCTCCTCGGTAAGATTGGTCCCGTCTTTGGAAATCATGCTGCCCACGAAAATCATGTCGCCATCCGGAAGATAATAATAAATCTGGCTGCCGTTATAGACTTCATAGACGCCTTTTGCGGAGGTTTGCGTAATGGTTTCGTAGGAATGCCGGGGAAAGCTTTTTTTAAACCGTTCTTCCGGCGATATCTTTTGCGCGGGCGAACATCCTGAAAACAACAGCAGCAGCATCCCGGCCAGCATCAATTTTTTCACTCAACAGCTCCTTTGCGCTATTTATTTCGGATCAGATATTTGGGATAGGCGGCAATCAGGGCGCTGCGCACCAGGAACGACGCCGGTTTGTCCCATTTTTCGGGGTTTTTCTGCAGGTAATCCGCAACGATTTTATACAGTGTGTCGGGGGTGACGCCGCTGGGCAAAGAGTAGTCGGAAACCGTGGCTTCCGCCACTCCCTGAATATATCCCATGTAGTTTCCCGCCAGCAGGTAATCCGCTGCGGCATAGTCCTGCTCGGCTTTTAAATAGGATTTCATTCCATCGGCAAGATCATGCCCGTTCATGGCCCGCGCCGGATACGCGCCGAGAACCAGGACAATCAGCAACACGGCAACAGATCTTTTTTTCATAGAGGCATCCTGTCTGATTTTTATTTTTTTCCTTTCGCCGTTGAAAGGCGCCGGTGGGAATGTCGCATAATCTTCCGCATCCGTCAACAATCCTTCCGGGGTCGAACGAAATGCCCCTTCACCGGTTACTCTCCGGGAATCGCCCCCCGGGAAACCGACAGCGGCTCTCCCTGCTCTTTCTTTTTGACCGGGCAGGCCCTTGTTCGTCATCCCGCGTCTCCACGCCCTGTTTCTTTACGTCAAGCCGCAAGCTGCGGGCTTTTCTATATCATAAAACTCCGGTCCGGCAAACGCATTCGCGAAGCTTGATGAACTCGTAAAAAGCACACCAATCCGTCACCCCGGCGAAGGCCGTGGTTCATAACTCATTGTAATTACTACCGGCCTTCGTCGGTAAGACGAAAAGAGGGCGAAAAAGACTTCTTGCAAGACCGTCAAGCTTGACTTTTGCGCGAAGTCCTGCTGAATTGTCGGCCATGAACCGCTGTCCTTCCGATTCGGCAGAGCCAAAAATCCGCACGGCTTTCATTCTGGGCGCGGGGCTGGGCACCAGACTTCGGCCGCTCACGCAACACTTGCCCAAACCGCTGCTGCCGGTCGGCGGGCGCCCGATCATCACTTACGCGATGGAGCATCTGCGCACCGCGGGCGTGGAGCGTTTTATCATCAACACGCATCACTGCCCGGAGAAATACCGGGAAGCGTTCCCGGAGAGCCGATGGGGGGACATTCCCATCATCTTCCGCCACGAACCCGTGCTTCTGGACACGGCGGGCGGTATTAAGAACATCGGGGATTTGATCGCGCAGGAGCGCCGCATCATCGTTTACAACGGCGATATTATCACCAACCTTCCGCTTGAACCTCTCCTGAAAAGGCACGCGGCGCTTTGTACGGAGGCGACGCTGGCGCTGCGCAGCCGGGGGCCGCTGACGAATGTCCGTATTGACTCTCGGGGATTTATCTGCGATATGAGGGACGCTTTGCACAACCCGGGCGTCCAGTCCTGCCTTTTCGCGGGGATTTATGTTCTGGAAACGGCCTTCCTCCGGCGGCTTTCGGCGGGGAAAATCGAATCGATTGTACTGCCGCTCGTCGAGAGCATCCGGCAAAATCCCCGGTCCGTCGGCGGAATCGTCATCGATGAAGGCTTCTGGCACGATCTGGGCACGATGGAAGAATACACTACATTACGCGATCAGACCTTATGAACCGGGATATTCGACAATTTGTAAATCATCATCTGGGCGCGGTGGAGTTTCAGTACGATCCGATCCTCAAGGGCGGCTCCGACCGCACCTTTTACCGCGTGCGCGTGCCCGGAGGCTCCACCTTCATCTTTATGGAATACGGAACCGACGTGGAGGAAAACGCCTACTGGGCGGAGATCAACCGATTCATGACCGAGATCGGCATGCCGGTTCCCCGCATCATCGCCTTCGACTTCCGAAAGCGGTTCATGCTGCTCGAGGATCTGGGCGATGCGGATCTGTATTCCCTGCGCGCCGCTCCCTGGCGAAAACGGAGGCGCCACTATCTGACGGCTCTTTCCGGAATCCACAGGCTTCACCGGACTCCGCTATCCGATGTGCCGGCTTCTTTAAAGTTGTGCCGGGGGTATGACCGGTCGCTCTACGCCTGGGAACACGCCTACTTCAGGGAAAACTTCGTCGAGGCCGTCTGCGGTCTTTCGCTTTCCGGCCCGCAGGAGCGCGACTGGGCGGAAGAGATGGAGGCGCTGATCGACCGCCTGCAAAAAATCCCGGAATGCCTGATCCACCGGGATTTTCAGTCCCAGAATATCATGATTCGAAATGACCGGCCGGTATTTCTCGACTTTCAGGGCATGCGAACGGGCAATCTTTTTTACGACCTGGGCTCGCTGATCTGCGACCCCTACGTCTCATTCTCTTCGTCCGAACGCAATGAACTTGTCGCTTTTTATTACCGGATCATGGAGCCGGATTACAGCTTTGAAAAGTTCATCGACTATTTCTGGGAAGGCGCGGCCCAGCGGCTGATGCAGGCGCTGGGCGCCTATGGTTTTCTGGGACTCAAGAAAAACAAGCCGGATTTTCTCCGGCATACCGCGGGCGGCATTCGGAACCTGGCCGCCGCCGCGTCCCAGACGGGCACGATGCCGGTTTTAAAGGAACTGGCCCGGACCTGCGCAAACAAACTTTCAGCCTGATCGGCCGACCGTCCGGATAGCACGGAGGCGTCTATCTTGCAGGAAAAAGAATGATCCCGGAGCACACCGAACCTTCGCCCGCCGGGCTTTTGAAACTCGCGGGATTCGCCATGGGCCTTTTCGCGGTCCAGACCTTCTGGGGATTCACCTGGGCAACGCTGCCGCTCTACCTGAAAGAACTCACGGGGTCCAACGCGGGAACCGGCGTCATTTTGTCCACCACCGGCATCACCGGCCTGTTCTTTCCCGTACTGGCCGGCGCGCTGTCCGACCGGATCCGCACGCCGCTGGGGCGGCGTCGACCCCTGATCGTCGCCGGATGGCTTCTGGCCTGGAGCATGGTTCTTCTGCTGACGCAAATTCACTCCCTGGCCGCCGCGATCCCCGTCATCTTCCTGGCGTATGCCGGATTCTTCTTCGCCATCGGCCCCTATTTCGCGCTGCTGCCCGACATCATTCCCGCGGCGCAGCGAAGCTTCGCGTCGGGCGTCATGTTTCTGATCGGGGGAACCGGCATCCTGAGCTACCTGCTGTTTGCCGCGCGGTGGTGGGAAGTCTCGCCTACCCGCCCGTTTGTGTGGGTGCTGATTGCGGTGCCGGCCGCCGTCGCCGTGATGTGCCTTTCCGTGAAGGAATCCGTTCCGCCGCAAGGCAAAACGCGCCTGCGCCTGTTCCGGGAGCTTTCCGGCCGGAAAAATCTGCTGCGTTTCCTTTCCGGCATGACGCTGCAATGGATCAGTTTGTGGATGGTGAGCGCTTTTTTCGTCATTACCTGCATGGCGCTTTTCAGCCTGTCCGTTGAGCAGGCGGTTAAAGCATTCTTCGTGCTCAATGCTTCTTTTGTCGGCTTCGCCCTGCCCGGCGGTTTGCTGGGCGCGAAGCTGGGATTGAAACAAACCACGATCGGCGGAGTCGCCGCGCTGATCGTCTGTTTTTGCGTGATCCCCTTCCTCCAAACCTACGAATCGCTGCTTTTTCTGGTGATCATCGCCGGCGCCGCCTATGGAACGGTGCTTGCCGTCTCCTACCCTTTCTTTCTCAGCATGATCCCGAAAGACCAGACAGCGGGATTCGTCGGCCTTTATCAGGCCTGCCAGAACGGGACGCTGCTTCTGGGTCCGGCCATCGCCGGAGGGCTGATCGATTCTTTCGGCTACACCACTCTTTTCTTCGGAGCAGCCGCGGTCATGCTGGCAGGCATGATCCTTTACATCACCGTCAGACGGTCCGAAGAGCAGGAGCCTTAGTTTCCCGCAGGAGAAAGCCGACTTCGACGCCCGACAAAGCCGTTGCGCTGCCCCATCCAATATGTTAAGCAAATCCCCGATTATTGAACTCTTTTGGGAGAAAACCACCGTTATGAAGTACGATCCGATCGCCATCGAAGAAAAATGGCAAAAGAAATGGGAAGAAGAAAAAACCTTTAAAGTTTCAGAAGATCCGCAGAAGAAGAAATACTACCTCCTGGAAATGTTTCCCTATCCGTCGGGGAAAATCCATATCGGCCACGTGCGCAATTACACCATCGGCGACGTGGTGGCCCGCTACAAGCGTATGAAAGGATTCAACGTTCTCCATCCGATCGGCTGGGACGCCTTCGGCATGCCCGCGGAAAATGCCGCCATCGAGCACAAGATTCATCCGTCCAGGTGGACGCATGAAAACATCGACCACATGAAAAAGCAGCTCAAACGGATGGGCTTCAGCTACGACTGGGACCGCGAAGTGGCCACCTGCGAACCCCAATACTACCGATGGGAACAGCTCTTTTTCATCTGGATGGTCGAAAAAGGCCTGGCTTACAAGAAGCGCTCCAGCGTGAATTTCTGCGCCAGGTGTGACACGGTGCTCGCCAACGAACAGGTCGAAGGCGGCCTGTGCTGGCGCTGCGGCACGGAAGTTACGGAAAAAACACTCGATCAGTGGTTCTTCAAAATCACGGCCTACACCGAGGAGCTTCTGGAATACTGCGACCGTCTCCCCGGATGGCCTGAGCGCGTCATGACGATGCAGAAAAACTGGATCGGCAAAAGCTACGGCTGCCTGGTCGATTTTCCAATGGCGGAAGGCAATGGCGTCATTCAGGTTTTCACCACGCGCCAGGACACGCTTTTCGGCGCAACCTTCATGCTGGTGGCGGCCGAGCATCCGCTGGTCACCGAACTGGCCAAGGGGAAGCCCTGCGAAAAAAACGTGCGGGCGTTTGTGGAAAAAGTCAAAAAGCAGGACAAGCTCATGCGGACCTCCGAGTATTACGAGAAGGAAGGCCTCTTTCTGGATTCCTACTGCCTCAATCCGCTCACCGGCTACAAGATGCCGATTTACGCCGCGAACTTCGTTTTGGCCGACTACGGCACCGGCTGCGTCATGGCCGTGCCCACGCACGACCAGCGCGACTTCGAATTCGCCAAAAAATTCAATCTGGAGCTGGTCGTCGTCATTTCTCCCAAAGACCGGACGCTCGATGCGGCGACGATGACCGAGGCCTACGTTGATGAAGGGATTCTGGTCAACTCCGGCCCATTCAACGGCATGGAAAACACAAAAGTGCTGGAAGCGATCGCCGATTATCTGGAAGCCGAAGGCAAGGGCAAGCGCACCATCCAGTACCGCCTGCGCGACTGGGGCATCTCCCGCCAGCGCTACTGGGGCGCGCCCATTCCGATGATCGACTGCAAAAAATGCGGCATCGTGCCGGTGCCGGAAAAAGATCTGCCGGTCATTCTGCCCGAAAACGTCATTTTCAGTCCCGAAGGCGGCTCGCCGCTTGCGGCTTTGCCGGACTTCGTGAACACCACCTGCCCGCAATGCGGCGGCCCCGCCGCGCGCGAAACCGATACGATGGACACGTTCGTCGAATCATCCTGGTACTTCGACCGCTTCTGCTGCCCCGGATACAACACCAAACCGGGACTCGACCGCAAGGCGCTCGACTACTGGATGCCGGTGGATCAGTACATCGGCGGCATCGAGCACGCCATTCTGCATCTGCTCTACGCGCGGTTCTACACCAAGGTGCTGCGCGACTTCGGCGTGATCGGCGTCGATGAGCCCTTCACCAATCTCCTGACGCAGGGCATGGTCTGCAAGGAAACGATGAAGTGCCCCGAACACGGCTACCTCTTCCCCGAACAGGCCCAAAGCGGCAAGTGTCAGTTCTGCGGCAAAGACGTCATCATCGGCAAGACGGAAAAAATGTCCAAATCGCTCAAGAACGTCATCGACCCGGATTTTCTGGTGAAAACCTACGGCGCCGATACCGCGCGCATCTTCTGCCTGTTCGCCTCGCCGCCGGAAAAAGATCTGGAATGGAGCGAACAGGGCGTGGAAGGATCCTTCCGCTTTCTCGGCCGCCTGTGGCGGATCTTTGACGAATATGTCGAAGACATCCGGGGGGCCGCGCCGGCCGCCGGTCCGCTGGAACTGACGGACGACGTCAAGGCGCTCCGGCGAAAAACGCATCAGACGATCCGCAAGGTCTCGCAGGATATCGAAGACCGCTTCCACTTCAACACGGCCGTCAGCGCGGTCATGGAACTGGTCAATGTCTTATACAGCGTCAAGCATCCGACCAAAGACAACCGGACGGCCCTGTCCGTCGTCCGCGAAGCCCTGGAAACGGCGATTCTGCTGTTGACGCCGATCGTTCCGCACATCACGGAAGAGCTCTGGGAGAGGCTGGGCAAGGACAAGCCCGCGGCCGACATGCCCTGGCCCGACTTCGATCCCGCCGTCGCCAGCGAGGAAGAAATGACGATCGTCATCCAGATCAACGGGAAGCTGCGCAGCCGGATGACCGTGCCGGTCGATTGCGACGCGGAAAAGATCAAAGCCGACGCGCAGGCGGATGAAAAAATCGCCGCGTTCATCGGGAAAAATAAAATTCTGAAAGTGATTTACGTTCCCAAAAAGCTGGTCAACATTGTCGTCGCTCCCTAAAGGAAACGGATCCATGAAAAAACCAAGAGGATTGTCCGCTGTCAAACTGTCGCTTTTGAGCCTGTCCTGCGTTTTGCTGCTCAGTTGCGGCTACGGCTTCGCGCCGCAGGGCGAATATATCGACAAACGGATCGTCAATATTTACGTCGCGCCTTTTGTCAACAAAACCGCGGAAGCGGAAGCGGAAAATATTTTGCGCAACGCCTTCATCGACCAGATCATCCAGAGCAATCGCTTCAAAAGCGCGCCCACTCTCGAGCAGGCGGACGCCATCATCAACGTCAATATCCTCAGCATCACCACGGGAGTTCTCTCCTACCGCAACAACATTCTGGCCGCGGAAGAAAGAATGTCTATCACCCTGGAGGCCAGCTTGCGCGAAAAGGACAGCGGCAAAACCATCTGGTCTTCGCAGAACGTTGTCGGAACATCGGATTACAAGCTGCAGGACAACGTCAATCCGAAACCGGCCCGACAGCAGGCCCTGGCCAAGCTGGCGAAGGACACGGCGGAAAATACCTTTAATCTGATGATGTCCGACTTCTGACGGCGCCCGGAAAATCATGAAAACTTCAGTGTATCAATGGGGACGGCTTTTGCTCTGGAGCGCCCCGGATGAAATACAGGCGGCGCTGCGCCGGCCTTCCGGCAGCGGGCCTTTCCGGCCGGTGAAGCGGCCGTCCATGTTCTTCAAAAACCTGCCGGCGGATTATCTGCTGGCGATGGACGCGCAAAAAGATGTGCTTTGCGGTCCCCCGGAGCTCAGGAGACTGCTGGCCGTCGCCCGCGACACGGGGGCAGGACTGGTCTATTCGGACTACGTCGAAAAAATCAACGGCCGCTTTGCCGGACACCCGGTCAACGACTACCAGCCCGGCTCCCTGCGCGACGATTTTCATTTCGGTCCCTTTTTCATTTTATCGGTCAGAGCTGCCTTGTCCGCAATTGAACAATACGGCGCTCTGCCGGGCGATCCGGACATGGCTTTTTACGATTTGCGCCTGAGAATTTCGCTGGAGCATGATCTGATCCGCGTGCCCGAATCCTTATACACGGTATCCGCAAAAGAAAGGGTGCCGTCAAAAAAACCCGGCGGAAAATCCGAAGCGCATTTTTCCTACGTTGCCGGGGAAAACCTCCTCCGGCAAAAAAAGCTGGAAAAAATCGCCACCAGCCATTTGCGGCGCTTGGGCGCCCGGCTGCCTTCAAGACCCGCCGCGAACCGGCAGCCGGAAGAGATTCTCTGGAAGGCCAGCATCGTCATCCCCGTACGCAATCGCCGGAAAACCATTGCCGACGCGATCAAAAGCGCGCTGGCGCAAAAAACGGACTTTCCCTTCAATATTCTGGCGGTGGACAACTTCTCCACGGACGGCACGACGGAGCTTTTGAAAGACTTTGCCGCGCGTTATCCCCATGTTCATCATCTTGTGCCGTTCCGCCGCGATCTGGGCATCGGCGGATGCTGGAACGAGGCGATTTTTTCTCCTCACTGCGGCCGCTACGCCGTTCAACTCGATTCCGACGATCTTTACGAATCGCCCGGCACGCTCCAAACCATGGTTGACGCCTTGCGCCGGGGGCCTTGCGCAATGGCCGTGGGCTCCTATACGCTGGTGAACGAGCGCGGGAAAAAGATTCCGCCGGGGCTCATCGATCACCGGGAATGGACCGTGCGAAACGGCCACAACAATCTTCTGCGCGTGGGCGGCATCGGCGCGCCGCGGGCTTTTGACACCACCATTTTGCGCCGGATCGGCTTTCCCAATGTGAGCTACGGGGAAGACTATGCCGTGGCGTTGAGGCTCTCCCGAGAGTACCGCATCGGCCGGGTGTATCAAAGCATTTATCTTTGCCGCCGCTGGAAGGACAACACCGACGCGGAGCTTTCCGTGGACAAACAAAACCGAAATGATTTTTACAAGGACCGGCTGCGAACGCTGGAAATAAAAGCCCGGCAACAACAAAACCGTAGGGAACGGTTTCAAACTACGTCTGGGAGCGGCAAGACCGTTCCTGACAAGCAACCATCCCCTGCGAACGCGAATCAAATTGCCGCCCGGAAGATAGAGGATAAAAATCAAAAAGAGTTTCGTCATTTTCGCGAATGCCCTGACCGCCTGAAGGTGGCGCGAGGGCACGAGCGCGCGAATCCGGAATCTTTCAATACTGGATTCCCGGTCGCGCTTCGCTTGCCCGGAATGACAAAGAAAGCATTGGCGGCATCCCCTCAAATATCCGACCGGCAGAGGGTTTCCTCTGCTTCGCTTACTTCGAATCGCCATTTCGCTGAATTTCCCGGAGAGAGAAGCAAAACCCTGCCTGCGCTCTGCCGCGCGCTTGTTGAGTCGCAAAAGAAAAGCTGGCCCGCCTATGCTACGGCCTGCCGCGGCCTGGCGTCGGCGCAAACCCGAAAACTTTCCTGCGGCGACTACAGCGTCACCCTGCAGTATAACCCCGCCCGCGCTATCAGCAGCGGCGCGGCGGTCGATGCGGAATCGATCCGGAAGCGGCCCTGTTTCCTCTGCGCCGAAAATCGCCCGGCACGGCAGTCCGGAATTCTTTACCGCGATGATTATCAAATCTTGTGCAACCCCGCGCCCATCTTCGAGCGCCACTTCACCGTGGCGGCGCTATCACATCTGCCGCAGGACATCCGGTCATCGCTGGATGCGCTTCTGGATATCGCCCATGACGCAGCGCCCGGCCATGCCGTGTTTTACAACGGCCCCGCCTGCGGGGCCTCCGCGCCGGATCACCTGCACTTTCAGATGATTCCATCCCGCGCGCTTCCCTTTTTGAATGAACTGGAAAAAGGGTCTTTCCCGATGGCGTCATCCACCGTTTTGCACCGCCCGGCGAAAAGCTTCGATCGCAGTGTCCTGCTCCTCAAGTCGGACCAGGCCAGGCTCCTCAAAGAGCACCTGACGCGATTTCTCACCGCCGCCCGGACGTCGCTTGCGACACAGGAAGAGCCCCTGCTGAACGTTTTTTGCGCTTACGGGAAGCGCGGTTGGACGATCACCGTCTTTCTGCGGCGGAAACACCGGCCCGACGCCTATTTCGCGCCGGGGAAAAGCGGCATCTTCGTCTCGCCCGGCGCCATTGACATGGCCGGCGTCGTCATTACGCCAAGGCTTTCCGATTTCCAGCGGCTCACCGCCGACACCGTCCGCGGCATCTACCGGGAAGTCTCGCTGGAGGAAGCGGCGCTGAACAAAATCATCGCCGACCTCTCATAGCCCCGCACCGCGTGCTGTGAGACAAAAAACGGCGAAAAAGGGTGGAAAATAACCCCGTCGGTTTTTTCTCCCCTCCCTTGATGGGAGGGTGAATTTATTACGGAGTTTTTGAAATGCCTGAAAACACCATCATCGACAGCGCCATGAGCTTTGCCGAAGCCATTGAAGGCACCACCGCGCCCATGGAAGTGATCGATTCCCTGTCCATGATCGACGTCCTGTATTATTCCTTTGACGGACAGCGCCACCAGGGCCAGATGCTCGTGGACGCGCGCCTCGAAGACGACGTTTATGAAATCTTTCTCCTGATCGAGAAGCTGAAATTTCCCGTCGGCAAAGTCATTCCCATCGTCGCCTACAAGTGGGACGATGAAGCCTCGATGGCGGACAACAATTCCTCCTCTTTCAATTTCCGCGTCATCGCCGACACCAACAAACTGTCTCTGCATTCTTTCGGCCGCGCCGTGGACATCAATCCCGTCCAGAATCCGGTGATTTATCCCGCGGGCCTGATCGCGCCCGAAGGCGCGGTTTACCGCCCGCAAAACAAAGGAGCATTTACCGGCGATCACCCCGTTGTTCAGGAATTCCTCCGGCGCGGCTGGCACTGGGGCGGAAATTTCGACCAGCCCAAGGATTATCATCACTTCGAAAAAACGTAAGGATCAAAATATGAAAAAAGACATGCCTCCGGTTCAACCAGATGAAAGTCTTTATTCGGTCTCGAAAATCTCCTTGAACCATTTCACAGTGGTGTCGGCAAGCCGTTTGACTTCTGTTTTGCGCCGGTCTTTGTCATACCCCAGAGCCGTCAACCCGCCTTCTATTCTTTTTGAAACGGATGCCGAATCAAAACCTTCAAACGGCGGGCAATGAATCTGCCGAACCATCATGTCATCGACGAAATACGCGGAAAGATCGAAAGCGGCGCAGTAATCGAACTTCTGCCTGTCCTTCCTCCGCAGGGCGTTCTGATAACACTTGTCAACCCTGCCGCGCATCAGGCTCATGCCAGTTGCATTATAGGATCTCCTGCAATCCTGGACCGCCTTTTTGATATTTTGATCGTAATTATCTCCGTGGCAATCCGTCACGTTTATTGTTATGCAAACGATCACCGAGAAGATCAACAGTAGCGTGCGCAGCAGCCTGCGTTTCCCTGCCATAAACGAAATCTCCTCAATTTTTTTCATAATATTCAAGTTTCAGATTCAGATCTCTCAAGTCTTTCACTTGCTCCGAATCTATCGTGTACTTGAATTTCATCGGCAGTCCATCTTCCGGGATAATTTTCGACTTTCTGATTGCATAATTGTTCCATTTTTTGTCAAACTTTGTTTCCTTGTCATTATATTTTTCCCAAAACGTTTTAGGAAACAGTCTGACAAAGGCTTTAGTGAAAGCTACTGAATCCCAGACCACGAACAGATTATCTCGAAGTCTATAGAACTTATCCCCAACTTTTTCGTCATTGATTGTGACATATACTTTGAGTTCATCACGAACCTTTGCTTGGTTCGTAATAAAGTAACTGTCATTTTTCAATTTGCCATATTCAATTCTATAATTCGTCCCGATTCTCCAAACATCTGGAGAATCGCCGGTTGGATCGGAAAGATGCCGAAGGATTTCCCTGTTCGCTCTCATAAAGAACGGGTTGGCATAAATCTTTGCGTGGATTTCTACATTCACTTTATCCGGCATGATCCGTTTGATTTCGTAGCCGGTGTAGATGATGGAGTATTTCTCGCTTAGGGGGCGGTCTGCCAGGATCTTCAGCATTTCCATCAGCTTTTTCATCTGGTCCTGCCGCTGGGTTACATTGCTGTAGTCGCGCAGAACATCCTCGATGGTCATCAAATCAACATTGTCCCGCAGAATCCGGTCAATCTTGTCTTCAGAAAGCGTAACATCCATTACTACATGAATCAGATCATCCACCCTGGATGTCCGGATGATCCGGTAGTGCTTCACATAGCCCAGGGAAGATGCCACGATCTGATCCTTCTGAAATGTGTAGTTTTCAACATCCGTTACCCCATAAACCAGTGTGCCGGTGTACATTTCGACGGCATCGCGCAGACCGTTATGAATCGCCTCTTCTTTGGTTGTTCCCGACCCGGTAATGACCACCGCCTGCGCGTTTGCCGCCGCCAGACAGATAACCGCCAACGACAGAATAAGGATTCTTTTCATTTCCCGAAACCTCGCTTGACCCGTAATGATGCAGGCAGGATACACAAAGCCGGGCAAAAAGTAAATATAATTTATCAATATAATCATATAGATATGATAATTTTCCTATGGAAATACTATTTCTATATGAAAAAAATCCCTTTAGGGGAAGGCACAATCTCCCCTCCTTCATCCCGGCAGATTTTTAGCCGGAATCCAGAAAAAATCTTTTCGAATTTTTTGTTTTTCACTTTTGGCCATCATCTTTGTAAAGACCAAAGATATCAAGGTCTTCGGTATTATTTTTTGATATTCGGCCGGTTTCATATAGAAATCGTTACTTCTATATGAAAACACACATAACCTATTGAATATATTAATGATTTATCTTGACAAGCGCCCTTTTCATGGTTAATATGGCAACCAAAGGGAGGATCAAGCCATGTCCATCATCACCCGTGAAATAAAATTCCTGCTGCTGTTTCTGGCGCTGGCCATGCTCTTTGTCTCTCTTGTTTTTGGGCCGGACGCCCTGAAGTGGCTTGGCCCATTTTTGTGGAGAATGCCTTGAACAGTCTGGGGCTTTACAGCGATAACGGAGATGACCTGTGGGTCTTCTTTGCCGACAGCTCTTCCGAGATCGGCGGGCCTTTCCTGTATTGCTTCGGGGGCAAGACCCTGCGGCTGAAGGAAAGTGTCCGGCTGTTCAGCGATCGGGGAAGGCCCGTGACCAGCCCTTATGATCCCCTCTTTGTTGCCCGCGACCAGCAGGGCCATTTCATCCTGGCCACCGAACTGGGTTACCTGACCAAGGTGGACCGGCAGGGGAATAAGATCTACCGGAAACGATTAATGGGTCATGACAGCCGCTGGACAATGCGCAGGAAACCGCGCAAGAAGCCCTATTTTGTGCGGGACATTGACCGGCAGGGTGACCACTGCCGCAAGTCGGGCGACTATTTTGGCAAAGCTGTCGGCAGCCTTCACATGCTCGGGGCGGCCTACTCCAAATCGCGCGATCTGATCTTTATCAGCCAGGGTTGCCAATGCTGCAACAACGATGTCATCGTTTACGACGGCGACGGTAAATATCTCCGCCATTTCGAGGCGCCGGCCGGACCTTCGGCAATGGTCGCCCGCGACGGGCTTTTGTATCTGGCCGACCATTATTTTTGCTTTATCCACGTTTACACCTACGAGGGCCGCTGGGTTCGCTCCATCGATGCGCTTGGTCGCAACCGGCAGGAAGGCCTGTTTTATCTGACGGACGGCAGTCCGGTGCAGAAACACGACTATAAGGAAAAATACGCGACCGCCGATGAGCACTGCATCGTTTCGATGTGCGCCCAGGGCGAAGACAAACTGGCAGTCGGCATGGAAGGCGGTCTTGTCCGCATTCTTAACGGGGATGGCCGGCTGCTCTTTGACATCGAGCCTCCGCGTCCGGGTTTGTATCCCAACAGCATGACCGGTGATTCGCAGGAGAACCTCTTTGTCTATTATACCGGCGACGCCTACTTCAGCAAGCCGGCCGGCCTCTATCGCTATGGCGCAAGAGGAGAAATACGGGGGCCGTGCTTCCGGGGCAACCTGGGACTTTTTGCCCCGATGGCTCGTGAACTGAAGAAGCGCATCGCCTCCGGGCAGGCAGACGCCTGGGATTATTTTCAACTGGCGGACATCCAAATCCGCAGGAAAAAGCTTTCCCTCGAAACCATTCGCCTGCTGGAAAAATCCGTGGCGCTGAAGCCCGATCTCTGGATCGCTCTAGCCTATCTGGGCATTTACCTGAAGGCGCTGGGAGAAACCGAAAAAGCCATCGTGTGCATGGAAAAGGCGATGGCGTACATGGGTTGCAGCGTCATGGCCACGGCGCTGATCGAATATTACTGCCGCCTGGGCGACAGGGAAAAGGTCTGGCATTACTTTCAAAGGATGGAAGAGGAGGAAGGAGAAGTTGACATCAATTTCTACAGCGAAGAGCTGACCAATGAGCAGCTCGAAGCCTTTCTGGGATCGCTGGTGAAGCGAAACAGCGACGACTGCCTGATCAGCAACAAACCATAAAATATAAGGAGGAAATGGAAATGACGGAAGAGCAGACGAAATGGTATGACAAAAAGAAACTGGTCCTTTTGCTGTATATTTTCTTATGGCCCGTCGGCCTATACGGATTGTGGAAATCGAATGTCTTCTCCAAAGGGTGGAAGATCGGCGGCACCCTGCTGGCGGCTTTCGTATTGATCCTGATTTTCAACGCGGGAGGCAAAAAAGATGGTGTGCGGGAAAGCACGCAATCATCGCCCCAGGAAAGCTCTTCATCGGCTGTCAAAGCCACAAAAGCTGCCTATGTCTCCGACCCGAACGGGCGGCAGTCCATCTCGGTCCAGCAGATCTTTGAAGACACAACCAACTGGAGCGGCAGCCGCCTGATCACTGGTTATGTCAAGAAACTGGAGGTCCCGAAAGACGCCATGGGACAGGGAGATAAAGTAACCTACCTCTTCATGGGATACGATGATAAGAACCTCCAGATTGTGTTGAACAACCCGATCCCTGAAGGCGTATTTAAAATCAATGACCAGATAACCGTCGAGGCGGATATCAACCTGCTCAACAAATCCTATGGCGTCGGCCGGGGCGACGTCTATGATGGTCCCGTCAATGTAGCCGCGTGGGACGCCTCCATGAAAGAAAAAGTTCCTTCGGTAATCACCGTTGACGATTATTTTTCAAAAAACATGAAACTGGGCAGCCAGCCGATTACCATTGTCGGCCAGGTGGCGACAAAAAGAGTGGATCATAATGAAGTCTGGATTATTCTGGGGGCCTCAGGCGGAAAGGTGCATGGAGAATTGTCCAGATTCAAAATCAACGACACGGTGAAGCAGCAGTATGAGAGCATCCAAATCGGCAGCCGTGTGGCGTTCAAGGGCAGTTTCAATATGGAAACGGGAAACAGCGCATATTTTACCATTGAAGAAATTGTTCTCAACCCGTCGTATTGATATATAATATGGCCTGAGGCGGCAAGGCGCTTGATGAAAGACAGGCAAACGCCGCCTCTGGATTTTCACTCTGCACGGGAGGTGTGCCCAATGGCGCGTTACAAAAAAATTCTTATCGGGTTGCTGATCCTGGCGGCGCTGGTTGCGGGCTGGATTTTATTACAATGGAAGGTGGTAATTATCAATTGAATCACCGGCGCGACTATTCCGTTATCGTTAACGGTGAAGTCCATTGCAGAACCTTCAGATTGCCGACGCGGGGCAGAGAATAGAAAAGGCCACGCGAATTATTTAGACAGTACAGATGAAAAGTTGTATAAATAGCCTGAAAATATGGCCATCAAGGGAACCTTTACCAATACTGACACCCTGACTGCAACAATGAACAGGAAGCCCGGGAGGTTGCCATAGATTATCCTGATAAGATGAATTAGGGGGACGACAATATGAGAACACGCAATCTTTTAGCCAAAGAATTGCAACATGAAATCAGCGCTCTACCGCTGCTTCATCAGAGAAAAATACTCGACATGGTTCGCCTGATGAAGAAGGGCGACCGAACTGCGCAAAAAAAGCGGGACATTCTGGAATTAAAAGGATGCGGAAAAGAAATATGGAGCGGCATTGACGCCCAGCAATACGTAAACAAACTACGGGAGGAATGGGAGTGAAATTATTGAACTTGCTGAAAAATGCTCAAACCATTGCCCTGGACACGGCACCGTTCATCTATTTCATTGAAGAAAATCCAACATACATCAGCATCATCGAACCCCTGTTTCAGGAAATAAGCAGAGGGAATCTCCTTGCCTTTACCTCCAACATAACGCTCATAGAAGTTCTGATCAAACCACTGGAAGAAAAAAATAATGACCTGATCAAGAAATACAGCGAAATTCTCCATGACGCCGACAATTTGTTTTTGGCTGACGTGGATAACGATATTGCGATGGAGGCGGCCAGACTGAGAGCCTCCCACAAGTTGAAGATTCCTGACGCTATTCAGTTGGCCACCGGATTGATTAACGGCGCTGACGCATTCATAACCAATGACGACTCTTTCAAAAAGATAAAGCACATAGATGTAATTGTTCTTCACGAATTGATATAGGAGCAAAATTCAAGAAGAATGACGAGATTAACTATTCCTTCATCGTAAGCCGCGAAAAGATCAAAGCCAAAACAAAGCAATGAGCAGCGAACCCATCAACAAGGAATTCTATCAGAAGGAACTATTTTGGAGCTGGGCAGTCCGCAATGAGCGTTTGTTTTCCCATCAGCCCTACCTGCTGCGGCAGGGCGACGGCTGCTTTGTCATCGGCTTCCGGGGCGTCAGCAGACATATCACCTGTCACTTTTCCAGCGTCGGCCAGATCGAAGTTGCGGTACACTATCGCAAAATCTTCTTTGACATTATCGAGGAATTTGACCTTTTTGAAGATAAAACACCGGCAGGGTGCTGGGTGTGCACGTTGTGCCGCGACCATCCTCATCCTGACAAGACCGAACCTCTTATCGAATACAAAAATCGCCATGAATTATGGATTGAGCATTCTTTTGCGCCGCTTGCGGCCTGGACACGAAAAAGCTTCACAAGAAACGCCAGGCTTTGTCTTGGCCGCGATGGGGGAATAACATGGGCCCGCATTTTCCCGGAAGACAAGCTGAATGAATCCATGAAAAACCAAGGCTATTTTAAAACGCTGCCCGTGTTGACGAGCCGGTAAGAAACGAACCCGGACAGCATGTTGCCGGGTGGATGCTTTTAAGATGGCAAGAAACAATCATCAATTGAATGTCAGCACGAGCGTCGTGAAATGCAAACCGCACGAACGACACTGGCGGAACTTTGCCGTTGACAGGAACCTTGACGACCGCTGGCTGGAACACCTGAACAATCTGAAAACACTCGGTCTTGTCAGCATCTGCGAGGGACATCTTGACGTAAAATCCACATCGGTCAGGCGAAGACCCTCCGCCATCTTCAGCCTGAAAAAGGCATACGTAAAACCTTTTACCATCCGTTGGTATGATCTGAAAGGAGCTCTTGCCGCTGAAATCGAAAGTATCTGGAAATCTGAAGATACAACCGTGGAAATCGATATACAGCAGCAAATTGTCAGGTATGATGACGAAGATGTCGGAGATCGAGAGGAAATCATCTTTCGTTTCTTCTCACGGCGCAAAAGAGACGCGGATGATTTTCACGAATGGATTGAAAAATGGTTTTTGGATGCCATTTCCAGAATAGAAAGATTTGATCGCTTCCTGGAAAGGGTGTCTTGCGGACTATTTCGGGGTTGCAGTGTTTGATTTGTTTGTGGTATTAGATATTCGCAACACGGATCTGCTGTTTAAAGGGCACTATCAATGATTATTTTTTTGTTGGCGGTGTTCTTCATCATTCTAAACATTTTAGATGTATCAACGACAAACAAGGCATTGAAGCAGGGCGGCCGCGAGGTCAATCCCCTGGCGCGCCTGCTGATGAAACTTCATTTGTTCATACCGGCAAAGGTCCTCATTACTTGCCTGGTAGTTTTTACCATGTTTTACGCGGATGAAGGGACGGGCATCACGCTGGGAATTTTCTGCTGCTGTATTTACGCCGTCATTGTCGGATCGAATTACAGGACGCTCAGATTGCAGGCGCGGGAAACAGACCGGACATGAGACGTGTTGTTATTTCTCTCCTGAGTTGCGCGGCAGCTTTGCTTTTTTTCTCAACGGCGGCCTTCGCCGACGAATGTTTCAAATCCTCTAAAAAACTGAACGACGACGCCCAGACCATCCGGCTGAAAGCCATGGACATGGGCTGGAAGATCGGCAAAACCGCTTCTCTTGCCGCCGCGTCGGTGATTTCCGGCAAGAGCGGCATCTATCCCAAAGACGATGTCGAAATATGCCTGAGGGAAGAAGATGATGCGCTTCAGATAAGGGCGCAGTCGAAATCAAGGGACGCGGGAAAGGCAAAGTGGCGCAAGGTGATGGGAAAGAGAATGCATTAATTACCATTCTCTTACTATTATAAAACGGTGATGCCTGCTGATATATCCGTTCACATATGGAGTAGCCATTTAGGTGAGAGACTTATGATAACGAAGTAAAGCTAATGAATCGGACAATGCGGACAGCCAGTCGCATGGAAGCAATCCATTTTCTCATTAATCTGTAATAAGGGGGATACAATTATGAAGATCAGAAAGAACCAAAGAAAAACGATAATATTTTTGTTTTTATTGGTATTAATTGCTGTTCTCTTAATATCTTATTTCAAATATCAAAAGGTGCCAGTGTCGCCCAGATATTCATCATTAATAAATAATTATATTGATCAGGCAAGGCAGCGTGACTCAAACGCCCTTAAGATTTACGAAATGAATATAAATCGGATAATCAATGAATATGAACCTAAACTGAATACAGCTGCAGATGAAGCAGCAAAAGAGACAGCAAGCTACAGCTCATGCTGTGCAATCATCTATTATATGGCATGGGATAAGATAAAAAATCAGAACGAAACAGATGAATACATGCAGCAGAAAATCAGACCATTCCTTGAACCCCTAGCAAAGTCTTTCGAAAAAGAGATGAACGATGCTTTTGCCGGTTTCGAGTATGAATTGAAAAAAAGCACAGTGCAACTTGCCAATGATTTGGCAGCAATTAATAAAAATGACGGTATAGATATTACAACAAATGTTGATGAGTTAAGCAAGCCCGATATTCAGCAGGCGTTACGAAATCTTGGTTTCAACAGCGCAGGCATAGGCGCCTCTATAGCGTTAGACTTGACCGCGCTTTACAAATCAAACTTTGGCAAATTTATTGCGCAAAAAATTAAATCAATAGCTGCTCATATTTTTGCAAAACAGATTCCCAAAGTTGTTGCCTTGCCCGTCATTGCTGGAGCAGATGGACCACTTCCTTTTGGCGATATTATTGCTCTAATTGGCGGCTTATGGACTGCATATGACATACATAGCTCTCAAAAAGAATTTGAAGCAGAGATCACTACATCACTCAAAAACATGATTGTTGAAACGAAAGATACTGCACACAAGCAATCTATCAATCAGGCGAAAAATTTAATGGAAAAATATCAAGTCGTGCAAGGCGAAATTGAGACGCAGACAATTTCTAGGCTTGAGTGAAAACTGGAGGGGGCATTATGAAAAAATATTCTGTATTGTTGATCATTGCACTGCAAATAATTTCAACAGCAACAGTTTTTGGCAGTGTGGGCGGAAAGATTACTCAAGAAATTATTGAGCGAACGATTCAAAAAGCAGCCAAAACGAGCGGCAGGGAAATTGTTGAATTGGGTGCACAGAAACAGGCCAGAGAAACGCTTGAACGACTCGTGAAAACACATGGAGACGAAGTGCTAAAAGTGGTCGATGATGCTGGCCTGGAGCTGCTGCAGTCAGTTCCAAAGTATGGAGATGAAGTCGTTGAGATGGCGATGAAGGTTTCGCCAAAGGCAAGGCGCGCTTTAGCGAGGAACATACCAGAAATGCTTCCTCTTGCACGCAGGGTTGGTGTAGAAGCCCTTGAACTTGAAGCAAAAACCCCGGGTCTCTCGACAAGAGTATTCAATGTGTTCGGTGATGATGCTGCAAAAATTATCGCCAAAGATGTACCAACGGAAGATATACCTAAATTGCTGAAATATGGCGAAATGGCCGATAGTGAGAAAACACGAAAACTTCTACTGGAAACCTATAAGAAGGGAGGGAAAAGATTTCTTGATAATATTCCACCCAATCTTGTTATGGCTTCCGGATTGACAGCAGCTATTATTTATACAGCAATAAGAGTCACCGACCCTATCCCGAGAGAACCAATGACTCCTGAACATTTCGTTGATTTTTTGAAAAGTACTATCCCATGGGCTATGTTGTTATTATTGGTTGTCATTATTTTACTATTATGGCGCTTTGGCCTGATGCCGTGGCACAGAAAAAAATATCAGAAAGCAAAACCAGTGTTTAGAAAAACGGAACATCTTCAAACAGACAGAATAAAAGAAAAAAAAGAAGATGTGCCTAATAAAAGCAACGGTCAAGAACCTAAAGAGAATAAACTTAAAAATGAATCTGATGACCAAATGATTATTTAGTCTTAATCACAGATGTGATGACAATAAATCATGAAGTGAACTAAATAGATACAACCCGAATCTGAAAATACTCTGAATTTGAGTTTCAAGGAGAATACATCATGGCAGGTGATATACATAAAACTAAAAAAATCCCGTTTGATGATCGATTGGCGAATACAATTTTAGAGAAAATTGAAATACCAGCAAAGGATAAAGAATTAACCGAAGATAAATTCTACGAAACTGTAATTGCCAGGATTTTGAAAGAAGACGATAGTTTTATGGGAATAAATTTATTTAAAAATGGATTTGATGTCCTGGAAAAAATCATGGAAATAAATGCCCACAATTTGATGATTCTCGAATTAATCCAAAGAATGGGGTTTCATCAATTTTCTAAAATCGTGGATGAACCGGATGAAGAACATATTATTTTAAATTACCTATATAGTTTAGGTAGGCATGAAAAAAGGTATGAAAATATTGATAAAGCAGCATCAGCAATATGGTCTGCTCAGTGGGATAGATATGAGAACAAACATGAGTTAATCATGAAAGAATTGGATGAAGAAGACAAAGAGAAAAGAGATTTTACAATCAAATTACTGGAATGCATATCATATAATTCATCGAACGTCGCTTTGGATGTTATTGCTAAAATATTTAGAAACTTACAAGAGATTGAAGTGCCTGGAGAAGTTGACCGATTAGGGGGCATACTTGGCAGTCGCAAATTAACGGAAGAAGAAATTAAAAATATTGAGAAACACAAAAAAGAACTGCTTGTTCAGGTGTGTAAAACTTTTCGAGATGTAATAAATTCTTATAGCAATGATAATGAATATGAACCGGATCTGTGGTTACAAAAAAGTGAATCCATGTCCGCATTATATAAGGGTTTGCTGCAGGCAGCTGAAAAATATGAAGATGGCGAAAGCTCTGCTGCAGTTCAAATGGAGGGATATTTATTAGATGCTTTATATGCCATAATAAAAATATTAGTTAATATAAAACCATCAATTGATGATTTTGATAAAAGTCACATTGTCCCACTCACATTAGATTATATCGTTAAAACTAATCGCCGGGAATTTAAAAAACAATATTTAAATAACATAGATAAAATTAAGGATAAAATTGATTTTTTTTACATAAGACTATTATTAGAGCAAATCATTGAGAATGACAACGATCAGGAAATAGTACATGAAGCATTCAATCTTTATACTGCCGCGGCATGCCTGCAGCAAAACAAAGAAAAGATAAAAACAGACATTTCAACACAGAAAAGCATTATTAAGACTCTTAAGAATTTCCCAAATCATGCAAAAGATATGGAAAAGCACAAAAGACTAAAGAGTGTTATCGGATGCATGGAATCATTAAGTGATGTTGTTCCAGTGCAATATATATTTGATTACGCTTCGCAGATTGTGGATGTATGCAAAATTGAAAAAATACCTATTGATATAAAGACCGCAGCATGTTCCTTCCAATTATTGGAGGCAGTCATTGAGAATGATAGGAACGGCGATATTAAAAATGATGATATCAACAATGAAAAGTTAAAAAAATTGATGGAGTCCTATTTATTGTTCAATCAGCACGATACGCAATTATTCAAGTCCATCATCAGAAGATATCAGAAATTGTATGGCACAGATGGACTAATAAAATTTCTCGGTATTAACTGAACCCAAATTTTCCATTAGAAAATAATTATGTTCAAGTTTTGCATCATGGCGGACCTGATGCATTGGCCCACAAGCCGCAAAACCAGGCCCGCTTCTTTCTCGGGACAGACAATAGCAAGTGATTTTTGCCTGA
>Ga0208197_1000933_pt1 | contig 32933 bp, 32 predicted proteins | sample AD_JPNNA4_MetaG_FD_184444 | JGI IMG/M metagenome (GOLD analysis project Ga0208197, IMG submission 184444) | Active sludge microbial communities of municipal wastewater-treating anaerobic digesters from Japan - AD_JPNNA4_MetaG (SPAdes) (version 2) | ecosystem: Engineered > Bioreactor > Anaerobic...
GCAAGGATAGTATGGTTTGAAACAATAAGGCCGGCAGGGAAGAAGACAGAAGTGATTTCTCCATTGATAGCGCTGCTGTATGTACCGGAACATAATAAGAACAGCGAGCTGCCCAGTAAGGAAGTAGTGGAGATCCGGCAGGGATATTATTTTGGAACCGGTGCAAGAGGACAGGTTGATGTTTCTGAGGTAGTGGAAGGAACGGCTTTCCCCGTATGGAAGATTGAGACTGACAGGGATATTATTTACATAAATGCATATAATGAAAAAGTGGAAGGAATTGAGAAAAGGCAATAAAATTGCCTTTTTCTAATATATTTAATAAAATATGAATCAATGATATAATGAAAATGGCATATTTTCATCCATTATAAACAAAGGAGTATATACTTTTGGAAGAAAAACTTATAATTAAAGGAAATAAAAAACTTCAGGGAGAAGTGTGCATCAGCGGCGCAAAAAATTCTGCAGTAGGGATAATACCTGCAGCATTGCTGTCCGATTCCGGGTGCATTATTAAAAATCTACCGGATATTGAGGATGTGAGATATCTTAAGGAGCTTTTGCTGCAAGTCGGGGCGAAGGTGAATGATGGAAATACCGGGGAAATGGAAATCATCAGCAAGGGTATGAAGAACCACAGGGTGAATTTCGAAATAGCAAAGAAAATGAGGGCTTCCTACTACTTTTTGGGAGCGTTTCTGAGCAAGTTCAAGAAAGCCGAAGTACCTTTTCCCGGAGGCTGTGATATTGGGATAAGGCCTATTGATCAACATATAAAAGGCTTTGAAGCTCTGGGAGCGAAAATCAAGGTCGAGCATGGGATTATTAAGGCAAAAGCTGCAGAGCTTGTCGGCGCACCTATATATCTGGACGTAGTAAGCGTAGGTGCTACCATAAACATAATGCTGGCTGCATGTAAGGCAAAAGGAGTAACCACAATAGAGAATGCAGCAAAGGAGCCATACATAGTGGATATTGCCAACCTATTGAATGCAATGGGCGCCAATATCAAGGGAGCAGGGACTGATGTCATAAAGATAAAGGGAGTAGAGCATCTTGGAAGCTGTGAGCATATGATAATACCCGATATGATGGAAGCGGGCACTTACATGATTGCAGCAGCTGCTACCCAGGGGGATTTGCTTGTGAAGAATGTCATTCCGACACATCTTGAATCGGTATCTGCAAAGCTCAGGGAAATGGGCATCGAAGTAGATGAGAACGGAGACTCCATAAGGGTCAGGACTGTGGCAAGGCCAAAAGCAGTTAATATCAAGACCATACCGTATCCGGGCTTTCCTACCGATCTGCAGCAGCCCATGAGTGTACTGCTTTCCATATCCGAGGGTACCGGAATCATTACCGAGAGTATATGGGAGGGCAGGTTCAAGCATGTGGATGAGCTGAAGCGGATGGGCGCCAATATCAAGGTAGAGGGGCGAGTAGCAATTATTGAAGGGATAAACAAGCTTTCGGGATCTCCGGTACATGCAACAGATCTGAGAGCGGGAGCGGCAATGGTAATAGCAGGATTGACCGCTGAAGGGGAGACGGAAATAGATAATCTGAAGCATATTGACAGAGGCTACGAAAACATGGTAGGAAAATTAAAAAATGTAGGAGCTGACATTACAAGGGTGAAATGCTAGCAGTTGTAATCGGCAATGGAGGAAGAGATGGGGATAAGACTTTGCTCCCTTTCAAGCGGGAGCAGCGGGAATTGTATTTTTGTGGGGAATGACCGCAGCGGATTGCTGGTGGACTGCGGCATAAGCGGCAAGGAAACACTGAAAAACCTACATAGCATAGGTGTTTGCTCAAGCACAATAAAAGCTGTCGTGGTTACCCATGAGCATTCAGATCATATCAAAAGTGTCGGTATCATATCAAGAAAGCTTGGAATACCGATATATGCCAATATAAGCACCTGGAACAGCATGGGAGCTTTGATAGGAACGGTCAAGCCGGAAAACATAAGATCTTTCAAGACAGGAGAAGAGCTGGAGATTGCAGGAATAGGAATAAAGTCATTCAGCATTCCCCATGATGCGGCTGATCCGGTAGGCTACAGCTTCTATGAAGGGAATAACAAGGTAAGCATAGCTACAGACCTTGGATATTTCAGTGATACGGTGAAGGAGAATATCAGAGGCTCTGACATGGTTTTGCTGGAATCCAACCATGACATAGAGATGCTTATGACGGGAAGGTATCCCTTTTTTTTAAAGAGAAGGATATTGAGCGAGCACGGGCATCTTTCAAACGAAGCGGCGGGAAATGCCGTATATGAGCTTCTGCAGACCGGAGTGCGCGAAGTGCTTCTTGGGCATCTGAGCCAGGAAAACAACTTTCCTGAGCTTGCCTATGAAACGGTAAAAGGAATATTGAAGCAGAACAATATAAATGTTGATGCGGATATTAAGCTGGATCTTGCTCCAAGGAACGGAATAAGCCGGTTTTATAATATTGATTGAGATTATTAGCCCATTGGATGGATATATTAATATCAGAAGATTTAACCGCGGAAAATAAATTTGGCTGTGGAGGACGATATTATGGATAATTTCGATGAAAATTCATATCCGGAAATTCAGGGCAATAAAACTGTAGAAGAGAATAATACCTCAGTTCCGACTGCTTATAGGAATGAGCCCGTAAAAAATAAAAGGCCCTCGGGACTTTTATTTCTGGCTACTGCGCTGGTAGGCGCCATAATAGGAGGGCTCATTGTTGCTGCAATAGTGCCGTCATATTTGTATGACAGAATGCTGTCTGTGCAGCAGGAGGGCATTGCACCTTCAGGACAGCAGCTGGTAATACAGCCATCCACTGAGATGAATGTAGCTGCAGCAGTGGCTCAGAAGGTAACCCCCGCAGTAGTCAGGATAAGTACGGTAACAGTAGAGAGGGACTTGTTTTTTGGCAAAAGGTCTTATGAAGGAGTAGGGTCGGGTGTAATAATTGACTCAAAGGGATACATACTTACAAATGCACATGTGGTAGGTGAGCATCCTGAGGAACTTACAGTGTTTTTTAAGGATGGAAAAGAGCTGGACGGAACGGTGCTTTGGCAGGACAGCCTCCTGGACCTGGCAGTGGTGAAGGTTGAGGCTTCCGGTTTGCCTGCAGCAGAGCTTGGGGACTCTGACAGCCTTATTGTAGGGGAAATCAGCATAGCAATCGGAAATCCTCTGGGCATGCGTTTTGAAAGGACAGTAACTCAAGGTATAGTATCCGGGCTTAACAGAAGCATTATGGTGGAACAGGGCTCTGTAATGGAGGACCTTATACAGACCGATGCTGCCATTAACCCGGGAAACAGCGGCGGCCCCTTGATTAACGGAAGGGGACAGGTAATAGGCATAAACACGGTAAAAGCATCTGCAGAGGGCCTGGGTTTTGCAATTCCGATAAATATTACAAAGCCGATAATCCGAAAGCTTATAGATACCGGTGAGTTCATCCCTACATATATGGGTATTACTCCCTTGGACAGCGAGATGCTGGGCTATTATGCAATAAATATAGAGATACAAAAGGGAATATACATATACAATATTATGAAGGGTGCCCCTGCAGCATCTGCAGGACTGCAGGCAGGAGATGTGATAACCCATATCAACGGTACTGAGGTGAACACTCTTGTTAAGTTCAAGAGCCTGCTTTACAGCTTGAATCCCGGGGATACCATAAGTGTGAGGTACTTGAGGAATAATACCGAATACAATACAGATATAAAGCTGGCAGAAATGCCGGAGGAATATAGGTAATGAATATATCGATAATCACAGTCGGAAAACTCAAAGAAAGATATTTAAAGGAAGCCGTGGAGGAATACTCAACACGGCTTTCAAAATACTGCAAGCTGGAAATCATAGAAGTGCCGGACGAAAAAGCTCCAGAGAACCTGAGCCCTGCCCAGGAGCTTGCAGTCATGCAAAAAGAGGGACAAGGCATATTGAAATACGTAAAGGAAGATACCTATATGATAGCTCTTGCCATACAGGGAAAGCAGATGCCCTCAGAGGGGCTGGCCGACTTCATCAACGACCTGGGCATAAAGGGCAGAAGCAATATAGCCTTCGTAATTGGCGGCTCTCTGGGCCTCAGTGAAGAAGTGCTGAAGCGGGCTGACTTCAAACTTTCCTTCTCCCCGATGACCTTCCCCCACCAGCTTATGCGGGTGATGCTGCTGGAGCAGGTATACAGGGGATTTAAAATTATCAAGGGGGAACCGTATCATAAGTAAAGGCAGGTATCAAAGTTTATTAAATATAGATTCTTATTGATTTCAGAGGGCGGTGAGGTATATTTGAACTACTATGTAAGTGTCATCAATAAAACGGTTGAATACATAGAGGACAGCATCAGCGAAAGGCTTACGCTAGCAGAACTATCCAGTAAGTTTAATATATCGGACTTCCACTTTAATAGAATGTTCAAGACCGTAACGGGAATAACACTTAAACAATACATCCTCGGCAGAAAGCTTACCAAAGCCATGGAGCAGCTTAATTCAACGACGCAGCCCATTATTGATATTGCTCTGGATTTGGGATTTGAGTATCCCGAGGTTTTCAGCCGTGCATTTAAGAAACAGTTCGGGCTTTCGCCTGCTTGTTTTCGTGATGACCGACCGCTGCTCAAGGGTATTCAGAAGGTAAATATAGTTGAAAGGGATATTGTAAACTACCGAGGGGTGCTCGCATTAAAAGGAGATACAATCCTGCTTGAAGATCTTATGTTGAAAGGCATTCTGGTATCAACAAATATATATGCCAGTGATTTTGAAAAGAACCTGAGAGCAAAGACAGAAGGATTTATTATGGACTCGTCAGCAGACACAAATCTTATACAGGACACATTTTATACAGTTGTAAGCTGCAGTGGGGAAGATGACGGCGAATATACTGTTTTTTGCGGAAGGAAGCCGGCCGATGCATCGAAAGCATCATATCTGCAGGAACGTATTGTACCTCATGGCTGGTATGTGAGTTTTAATTATCAGGGAGATATGTTTAATATACGGGAAGCGTTCATCGATGATCTTTATAGATGGATTATGGTAAAAGAGGCGGAGCTTAATCCAAATGGTGTAGGTATGCTGAATATATATGAAAACAGCTATCCGCGAAATGATTCTGTTCAAATCCTGATCCCTGTCAAAAGACCGGTATAATCAGCAAGAAATGTCATGAAAGCGAATAAACCGGCTCTTATAATAAAATTGAGGGCGGAAAAACCCCAATCTTATTATTTAGAGGATGTGTTTTTATGGCAAGTGTACAAAGTGCATGCATCAGATTTCTGTTAAGTAGGGCAAATTTATGGAATAAGCCCATAGCGGAGATAAGAGAGAGCTTGAAAAAGGTTAAACCGCAAGGAATACCTTCCGGCGTATCGGAAGAGTTTGCAGCAATAAACGGAGTGGGCTGTAAGGTAATGATACCAGCCGAAGGCCTAAATAATAAAGCAATACTATACTTCCATGGCGGAGGTTTTTGTCTTGGTATTTATCATCCAAACCGCGAATTTGCGGCGCGGATGGCAAAAAAATGTGGAGTAAAAGTGTTTATGCCGAATTACCGCCTTGCCCCGGAAAATCCTTTTCCGGCTGCGTTGGAAGATGCGATGGCAGTTTATAAGGGGATGCTGCTGGAAGGATACTCAGCCGGTAATATAGTGGCAGCAGGGGACTCATCCGGCTGCGGATTACTGCTCTCGGCGCTGTTGGCGCTGAAGAAAAGCGGTGCCGAGATGCCCTCAGCTATCAGCATGATTACTCCGGCTCTTGATTTCGCGGGTAAAGGAGAATCCTTCCTGACGAAAGCAAAAAATGATCCGTTCCGGCTAAAAGACCCGTTAGGAGTAGCTAAGGTATATGTCGGATCAAATAATCCCCTCTCACCTGATATTTCTCCATTATATGGTGATTTGGCGGGACTGCCGCCAATTCTTATTCATGGGGCGGAATATGATGTTTTCGTCAGCGATGCTGTCAGATTTGAAGAAGCGGCAAGGCAGGCAGGCGTGGATGTAAGATTAAAGACGTGGCAGAAGATGTGGCATATATTTCATATGCAGGATACCGTTGTACCGGAAGCGAAAGAAGCTTTACGGGAGATGTGCGCATACATGAGAGCCAAGATTGATTAGGATAGACGACAGCCACTTTAGGTCTTCCGGGTGTAAAGAAATATGTATATAATACTAATAGGGTATCTTTATTCAGGATTCGTCCTTTGCTATGGGGCTGATAGAGATGCGGTAAGCTATATCAATAATACCAGGTTGTATGTATATGAGCATAAAGGAGAGAACTATGAATAACCCTGATTTTTACAACACCATATTTAGGAGAAAGTCCATACGAAAGTATAGGAAGGAACCGCTGGAAAGCTCCAAGCTTGTGGACTTGCAGAACTTTATGGAAAGGCTTATGCCTTTGTATGAGGATATCAAAACGGAAATAGCCATATTGTCGGAGAAGGATATTAAGTTACTGCTGCCTATAAGATCACCGCATTATATTGCGATATATTCCGAAAAAAAGAATGGTTATCTGCAAAATGCAGGCTTTATGCTGCAGCAGGTGGACCTGTACCTGTCTGCAAATGGAATAGGGGCCTGTTGGCTGGGCCTGGGACTGCCTCAGAAGGAGTCTGCCTCAAGGAATGGTTTGGAGTTTGTAATTGCCATGGCATTTGGGTATGCAGATGGACCCCTTCACAGGCAAAGTGCAGCAGAGTTCAAGCGCAAGCAACTGTCTGAAATATCTTCTGTAAACGGTGCTGAGGAACTGCTTGAAGCCGTAAGGCTGGCGCCGTCTGCTTCAAACACACAGCCGTGGTATTTTTCCGGCAGTAAGGATTGTATGATAATAAGCCGCAGGCTGCCTAACATTTTGAACAAAGCACTGTACAGCAAGTTCAACAGAATAGATATAGGCATTGCAATGTATCATCTATGGATTGCGGCATTGCATCAGGGAAAAGCCATAGAGTTTACAAGGGATAATTATACGGCGCCAAAAGGAAATGAATATATGGCTACGGCATATATAAAAAGCACTGACAAAAAACTTGAAACTGCCATATTTGCAGGCGGGTGTTTCTGGTGCATGGTTTCTCCCTTTGATGTTTTAGAGGGAGTAATTGAAGTAAAATCGGGATACTCGGGAGGACACAAGGAAAACCCCACATATAAGGATGTGAAATCACAAACCTCCGGACACTATGAAGTTGTTAAGATTGTTTATGACCCTGAGATAATTAGTTATGAAAAGCTTCTCCAGGCATATTGGAGACAGGTTGACCCTACAGACGACGGGGGACAGTTCCAGGATAGGGGCGAATCCTATAGGACAGCTATTTTCTATACAACTGAAGAGCAGAGGCAAATAGCTGAAGCATCAAGGAAAGCCATGGATGAGTCCGGACGGTTCCCTGGCCCCATAGTCACTCCGATAATTCCGGCTGCTGTGTTTTATGAAGCGGAAGAATACCATCAGGATTTTTATAAAAAGAGCCCAAAGGAGTACAAGGAGGATAGAAGGATTTCCGGCAGGGATGAATTCATAAAAAAGTATTGGGGCGATGAATATTATGATATTTATAAATAAAGCCTGCGGTGGGACCCCAAAATTCATAAGTGTTATCCCAATAAAATTATTTTAAATTTTGTATTGACTCTTACACTGTGTGAGGGTCTATTATTATATCATAATCCGGATTATAGATGATTGTAGGTGGTATTATGTTTAAAATTGGGGACTTCTCCAGACTTGCAAAAGTATCTGTAAGAATGCTGAGATACTATGATGAGCTTGGGTTGCTGAAACCGGCGGAGGTTGACCGGTTCACGGGATACCGCTTCTATACGGCAAGCCAGATATCCTATTTGAACAGGATTATCAAATTAAGAGATCTGGGATTTAATATTTCTGAAATAGCAGCTGTCTTAAATGAGTCGGATGATGCAGCACTGCTTGCCCGGCTTGAGTTGAAAAAACAGCAGATAGAAGAGGAGATCTCCAATGACATTAAGAGAATAACAGATATAGAACAGCTGATAGGTTCTATTGGAAAGGAGATTATAAAAATGGGTTATGATGTAGTGATAAAAAGCGTACCCTCTTGTAAAGTGGTTTCTTTGCGCGATGTCATACCTGCCTATGATAGGGAAGGTGAGCTTTGGGCCAGATTGGGAGAGTTTATGGATCGAAACAGAATAAACGGCACAGGCCTCTACTTTACAATGTATCACGACGGTGAATACAAGGTAAGTGACGTGGATGTAGAGGTTGCCGCCTGTATTGAAAAGCTGGGGGAAGACAGGGAGGGATTTACATTCAGAGCAGTTGAGGCTGTTCCCAATATGGCTTCCCTTATGGTACCGGGTTCTTATAAGAATATTGACCCTGCATTCAGGAGTCTGGCAGAATGGCTGGAGAATAACGGTTATGAGATGGCAGGTATTACACGGCAGGTATGTCATAGAGGACCATGGAATGAGGAAAAGGAAGAAAATTATCTGACTGAGATACAAATACCGATTAAATAAATTGGTGCCAGGCACCGAACTTTAGAACATATTTTGATTACTTCAAGATCTAAGTTCTTTAGTTCGGTGCCTAGTACTTATTCCTCCAAATCGTGTATAATTAGGTATGAATGGTAGTTGGGAATTTGGTTTTTTGGGAGGAATAGCATGAGTGCAAGCATTTTTCATAGTTTAGAAGGCAGGAATATCTATTTTAAACCACTGAATGCAATTGATGCCGAGGCGATACACAGCTATGCCTCAGATGAGAACGTTAAACGGTTTATTGGCTGGCCATTGATGAAATCATTGGAGGAGACCCGCAGCCACATTGAAGAAATGCTGAAACGCGAGTCGGCAGGAACACATTTATATGCATCTGTTGCTCTTAAGTCAACCCAGGAAATCATAGGTACGGTGATGATTTTTAATTTTGATCGGGAAGCTAATCATGCGGAAATCGGTTATGTTTTTCATAGCAAACATTGGGGGAAGGGGTATGGCACAGAAAGTGTTGCTTTAATGAGTAACTTTGCATTTGAAATCCTTGCTCTTCACAAGATTCACGCCCGTGTGGTCGATGCTAATATCGGCTCTGCCCGGATATTGGAGAAGAACGGTTTTCTGCTGGAAGGACGATTAAAAGATCACTATTTTATAGACGGAAGGTACTATGACAGTCTGATTTACGGAAAACTATAACGCAGGGAGGTGTACTATTGAGCAAACGTGACATAGGGATAGGGTTAATTATAGCAGTTTTATGGGGATTAAACTTTACTGCCATTAAACTTGGATTGGCCGATATGCCGCCATTGTTATTAATTACAATTCGCCTTATTATTGTTTGTATACCTGCTATCTTTTTTTTACCCAAGCCGCCTGTAGGCTGGCGACAGCTCATTGCTTTGGGGTTGACCATGAATGTTGGTCAGTTTGCTTTTCTTTTTGTGGGAATTAAATTAGGTATGCCTGCGGGACTTTCATCATTAGTACATCAATCCCAGGCATTTTTTACTTTAGTTTTTGCAGCTTTGATTCTGGGAGAAAGATGGAAATGGAATAATATATTAGGCCTTATAATAGCTGCAGGAGGTATGGTTGTCGTAGGTTCACAGCAGAGCGGCAGTATGACCGCAGCCGGGTTTTGGTTAACTTTATGTGCATCATCCAGCTGGGGGATGGGAAATGTAATTATACGGCGTGCATCAAAAGACACACCGCCCTTTTCCATGTTATCATTAGTAGTATGGGCAAGTGCGGTTGCTATCCTGCCGCTTGGTCTTCTCTCACTGCTCTTTGAAGGGCCCGCTGTATGGAAGACAGCCTGGGAGTCTCTAAATTGGGTAACATTAGGTTCAATAGTTTACCTGGCATATTTTGCATCGTTATGCGGCTATGGGCTGTGGGGAAGATTACTTTCGCATTATCCTGCAGCTATAGTTGCTCCTTTTTCTTTACTTGTTCCGATAATAGGTATGAGCAGTGCTGTCCTGTTATTAAAAGAGACATTTTCCCTGTGGCAGATTATTGGAGCTATTTTGGTAATGCTGGGTTTGGCAGTCAATATTTTTGGAGGAAAACTAAAGAAAGATGTAAATTAAAGCATAATTTACTAAGTAAAGGAGCGGGATTAAGATGGCTAAAGTAGTTATTCAAGAGTGCAGGGAATATGAATTAAACGGTTTGATGATAAAAATTAACGACGGGATAGAAAGATTGGGAGGATGGGATTTATTTGTACACCCGGGGGATAAGGTTTTACTGAAGGTAAATCTTATAGGCCCAAAATCATCTGATTCAGCTGCTGTAACTCATTCTGAATTCGTCCGTGCAGTGGCAAGGATTTTAAAGCAGCGGGGATGCGAGGTGTGGATTGGAGATAGTTCGGGAGGAGCCATCGGCGGCATAGCACCTACCGCAAAAAGCTTCAGGGCAGCAGGCTACGAGAAAGCAGCAATGGAAGAAGGGGCTGTTATTAAGAATTTTGACAGTGAGGGTGTTATTGAAGTATCTCCCAACAGTATGCATGAGGAAAAGATGTATCTTGCAAAACCTATTTTCGATGCTGATGTTGTTATAAACTTACCAAAATTTAAAACACACTCATCATGTATCTATACAGGGGCCGTTAAAAATGTATTCGGATGCATTCCCGGCTTGCGAAAAGCAAGATATCATAGAATGGCTCCCAATCCGGAGAGCTTTGGTGAAATACTGGCAGATATTCATCAGAATGCAAAATTTAAACTTCATATTATGGATGGTGTTATTGCTATGCAGGGTGAAGGGCCGACAGCAGGAGATGTTTATCCGGCGAATAAAATCCTGATGAGTACGGATCCTTTGGCATTGGATACTGCAGCACTTAAGATGCTGGGTGTGGAAGTAGGAGAGGTAGCAATACTGAATGCTGCTAAGGAGAGGAAGATAGGGGAAAGCAACCTGGAGGATATAATAATAGATGGTGATTATAAAACTATTCCCAAATTAGATGAATTTAAACTGCCAAAGCGCTATAAAAGCGGTAAAAAGCGAAACAATAAAGTACTTATTAAGGTTATCGATTTCTTTAAGACTGCTCCAAAGGTTAACAGGAAAAAGTGCAGGAATTGTAATGTATGTGTAGAAAGCTGCCCTATGAAAGCGATTGATAGGGATACAAAACAAATTGACTATAGGGTTTGTATTGAGTGTATGTGCTGCCACGAATTATGCATGTATAAAGCAGTGGAGCTGAAGAAGGAAAATTTCCTCGCAGGCATATTAACCGGCATTAAACTCGGCAAATACAGGTAAGGGCAGTAAATTGTGGCATGGGAAAGAAGAGAATAAAGGATGAAACAGCCCATAAGCATTGTATATCAACACTTATGGGCTTTTTTGTACCCTTATTTGAAGCTTATCAGATAAGCTGAGACTGTCACTGAGTCCTTATTTTACTGACTCAGCTACTTTAAATAGTTCATTTCCGGCAAGAGCTTCTCTGCCTGCAATGGTTACAGAAATATTACCGGTCTCCCAGCTTAGGGTTCTATTATCTTGAAGCACCGCTTTGCAGCCATTTACATTTACTTCCTCAATCGGTCCGTCAGTAGCCAGAGTATAGGCAGTATCGCTGTTTAATATCCTTTCCAACACAACAAACAATTTACCGTCTGTATGATTTTTGTAATGAATCGTTAAGTAGTCTCCTGAAACAGCACCATTGCCGTTTTTGAAAAGCTCTGCACCATAAAAGGCATAACCGTCCGGCAGGTATGAAGGCAGCTTGGCCTCAAAATTCAAGTGATCATTAATTTCTTTTTCAGCAGTGATGATCAGCTTCTCATTATTGCTGCCTGCTGCTATAGGGTCTTCCTTCTGTTTGTTCGAGATTTTGACAGATAAGCTGCTGTCATCTTCATTCCCTATGTTTAGGCCGATATTTGCATCATCGACTTGGATAAAGTTATTGAAACCGGTTGAAATACTTTTAACGATATCATTGATTATACTTTGAGCAGATACGGATTGATTGAGTGTAACTATAATTGCCAAACATGCAGCTACGCTCACCGCTCTTTTTAAAAATCTATTTCTGTCCTTAACTATAGCACTTTTCATTTTCATACGTTCCAAATCCGTTAAATCTACTAATTCATACCCTGAGAAATCAACCTTGACATTATTTAAATAGTCAAACTCATTTTTCATTAATAACCACTCCTTTGAAGAATTTGTCTCAACTTTCTTCTTCCTCTTGACAATCTGTTATATAGGATCGAAGGTGCTTTTGATATCTGTGCTGCAATGTGCTCTATGTTTTCTCCCAGTATGTAGTGCCTGTAAAACAGCTCTCTATCCCTTGGATCTAATCCTTCAAGCAGGCTGTCAATTTCGCTGTTCAGAATGCTTTCAAATTCATATTTATCATCAGGAATATTTTCGTCCAGTTCTGCAAAGCAAATCTCCCTGCAGTATTTACGCTTATAATCAATACATTTGTATTTACAGATTGCACCTATCCAATTTTTCAAGGAATTCTTACTTTTATCGAACTTTTTCATGTTCTGCCAAATTGATAATAAAACATCATTGATGCACTCTTCCTGGTAGAGCTCAAGGGATGATAAATGATAGCCAACAATTGATTTGATAAGGCTGCCATATGTGTCGACCAGCAGTGCAAGTGCATTTTTGTCCTTGTTTATGATCCCTCTGACAATCTGTTCATCTAATTCTATGATGTTCACCTTCTTTAACTCACAAGTCTGAAGCGCTTCTATATATTAATTCGAAATTATTATAAATAACTTATCACATCTATGCAAATTTTCGTTCCGGGCACCGGGGGCAGGGAGTGGTTTCCTTTGTAAGAGGTTACGTTGAAATGACTGCGTTTGAACCCGGCTATTGTTCATGATACAATAAAGAAAAACATGTAAGCGAGGATGTATCATGGCTAAGAATCATATCTATACAATGAGTGTTGCAAGGGTCTATCCCTATTATGTTGCGAAGGCGGAGAAAAAAGGGCGAACAAAAGCAGAAGTCGATGAAATCATCCGATGGTTGACAGGATATAGCCAGGAAGAATTGGAAGCACAGCTGGAAAAACAGACAGACTTTGAGACCTTCTTTGCGGAAGCTCCACGGTTGAATTCTTCGAGAGCTTTGATCAAAGGTGTGGTCTGCGGTGTCCGGGTGGAAGACATCCAAGAACCGACTATGCGGGAAATTCGCTATTTGGATAAGCTGATCGATGAGTTGGCAAAAGGAAAAGCAATGGATAAGATTTTGCGGCATCAATAATATTTTCTGCCATCCTGTCAGAAAGATTGATGCTTAGAGTACTTGCATAAGCCTTCACCAGAAGCTTTTTAATGTCATGAGGGACAGCCGCAGCATTTACTTTATTGACAAAAGCAATAATAAGATTAACCTTGCTCTTGAATTCACTGATACTCATGTTTTCACCTATGAATAAATATAATATTTCATTATATTTATTCGTAGGAAGGGAATTATTACCGGGATAATTTTTTATGTAAATTATTCCAAATTCGCAAGGTTCATGTTCAGGGTACACAGGCAGTAATATCAAGAAAGTGTTAGGTTTTTTGCATATGTGCAAAAAACCTAATTGAAATCCTGATGCAAAAGGGGGCTGGCCGCTCCGGTGCAAAACAGGCTTAGCCTGTGGAGTGCCCTGGTACATGCGATATATAGCAGCTTTTTATCATCTGCTGTGCTGAAATGTTCTTCATCGGCGTCACATACTAATACAGCATCAAACTCCAGCCCTTTTGACAAGTATATAGGTATGGTGAATACCCCCTTCAAGTTTGTTTTTCCATCACTTTTTACCTGCCGGATATCAACCCTGTCCTTCAGGCGCTGGTATAGGGAAGCAGCATCTTTTTCAGTCTTGCAGATCAAGCCTATGGACTCATAATTTTTCTTTCTGCAAAATAAAATCTCACTTACAATCATATCATCAAGAGCCGATAAATCTTTAGCCGTATATATTTCCGGCTTATCTCCCTTTCGATTGAAGCTGTTGATTTTAAAGCTCCTATCAAGAAATCTCGAACTGAACTCCAATATTTCACTGGTACAGCGAAAGCTTTTATCCAAAGAAACAAAAGTTGAAATTCTTTTGTTCAATATCCTTGCAAATTGGTCATAGAGTGATAAATCTTCCTGCTTCTCAATGGTTTGATTTATATCTCCCAAAACAGTATATCCGGATTTTGGAAACAGCAGGTTCAATATTTCAAAATGCATGGGGTAATAATCCTGAGCCTCATCAATTACAATCTGCTTTATATCTTCGTAGTCCGCATTGCTGTGATCTTGAACATTTAAATGAAGAAAAGCAAGGGCAAGGGCGTCATCATACCGCAGGCAATCCTTATCAAGGCTGTCACAGGTATAGTCTATTATATCCTCAATGCAGCCGGGCAGTTCTATTCCTTTTGCCAAGCTGTAAAAATAGCTTTTATCATGAAACAGCTTTTTATAGAGTTCCAGGCAGTTTAATACGGCGAATTTCCGTATTTTCTTCATTAGAGCGGTGCTTTCATTAATGGATAACATACGGGCCGCTTCTTCTATTTCATATGAATGAGAGATGTTATTGCTTACAAAGTCTTTCAGTTTTGCCATGCGGTTTTTTCGCTGCTCATGTACGGTTTCAAGAATAGACTGCTCCAATTTCTTTAACCGCAGGCCAAGGCGGGAGCCGTAATTTTTATTCAGTGCTTTAGATTTCAATATCTGCCGGGCTGCAATGCATTTTCCGTTATAATAGATGTCGTGAAAATCCATCCATATTTTAGGCATATCCTGAATAAAGCGTTTCAGTATTTCTACAAATTGGATGGAACCCTTGAACGTCATACTGTTTTTTGCCAAAGCCCCATAATTCCTGTCACCGGATGAGAGTATCAATTCCAAAAGCTGATTCCTGCTTTGTATTTGTTCATTCTGCAAAATTGAATGAAGTATTTCTTCGAACAGGACTGAATTGACATTCCTTTCACCAAGCTCAGGCAGCACATTCGAAATATATTGCTCAAACAGAGTGTTTGGCGAAATAATCATTATATTATTGGAAGCCAGCCTGGCTGCAAGCCCCTGATACATAAGGTAAGCAGCTCTGTGCAGCGCTACGGAGGTTTTGCCGCTTCCCGCAGCCCCCTGCACCATCATTAAATCCGCTTCCATATCCCGTATAATGACATCCTGGTCTTTTTGTATTGTCTCCACTATGGTTTTCATTTTAGGGGAGGCATTTTGGGACAGCAGTTTTCTTAAAAATTCATCAATAATCTGGATATCCGCGTCAAAAAAATATTCCAGCTTCCCCTTTTTGATTTCATATTGCCTTTTTAAGTTAACCTCTCCTGTTACCTTTCCGGCAGGTGCCTCATAGAATGCTTTCCCTGTTCCGAAACGGTAAAACACGCTTGCTATAGGAGATCTCCAGTCATAGACATGCATTTCGTGAGACTTGTCATCCATGAGGGAAGACATCCCGATATATACTTTTTCAAAGGTATCTTCGCCGTCAAATTTAAAATCAATACGGGCAAAGTATGGTGAATTAATCATTCTCTCCAATACCAATATCCTGTTTGCTTCCGTTTCATATTCGGATATCCTGTCTGACAGCGGGTTTGCGTATTGGTTTAACTCTATAAGATCATAGAAGTTATCCAAAGACCAGAGGTTTGATATAGAATGGACAGTGCTTTCGCGCATTTCCTTCTTTGAAGAAATGATGGACGCTTTCTTTTCCTGACTGCTCAGCCTGAGAGAAGATAATTGTTCTTGTACGGCAGATATGGTCTGCTCCAGATGCCTGTTCTCAAAATCCCATTCAAACTGATTGTTTTCCAATATCGTATTCCCCCTTCTGTTCTAAACATGCAGAATGATTCAACCTATATAATACACACAAAAAATATAAATTATAAGACTGATGCCGATAAAAAATATATGGTATAATATAATTGAGAAGATTATATTCACAAGTGAAGGGGCCAGGATTGAATCATTTCAAGCCTGGCTCTTATTGTTTCTGTAATGCACTTGTTTATTATGGAAGGATGTTTGATATAATGGAATAGGGAGGATTTAATGCAGGCTTTTTTATTTTTATATTCTTTATAATTAACATGAAAGGAAGCAGGCGGGGGTTTGACATCAGTCTGGTTTTGTTTTTATGCATATGTGTTGTGACGATGTTTTTTGCAATATTATTCAGCCAGACTACCTTAATGAATCATAAGATAATAATCAATCAGCAGTGTATAAACTCCATAGGGATATTCAATATATCCAATGATGTTATGGAATGGCAGAAGGTGGATATTATTATGATCGGAGAAGTGGAGAACAAGAAATCAAGATGGAAGGACTTTTTTTATGGGGTAGAGTTCAGATATACGGAAGAATCCGGTGAGAAGAATTCCAAGTCATATAAACTAAGCCATATAGTGGATCATGATAAGCTGATAGAAGACATAATAAGTGTTTGTCAAGGCAAAGGAATTGATTACAAAGACATGAGGCAATGATTGCGGACGGTACTTACTATTTGAACCTATAATTCCGATTTTTCTGAAAAAATAAAGGAATGGTAAAAAGAACGTCGAATTATATCAAAAAAATGGATACGAAGGAAGGTGTAACAGAAATGGCTAAGTTTAACAATATTAAATTGAGCAAAAAAATGTCACTATTACTCACAATACCTGTTATTGCAATAGTAATTACTGCTTACATTTCGGTTACCAATATCGGAAGCATTTCAGAAGTATTGGTGAAAAAACTTTACAATGAAATAAATCAATGCAATGCTTTAATGCTAAATGCCGACAGGGATTTCTATCAAGCCCTTACAGACCAGATGAACATGCAGCAATCAACAAATCAGGAGGAATTGCAAAAATATAGAGAATCATACAATGAGAATGCAAAGCAGGTTATAGACCGTGTACATGAAGCATATGGAATTCTTCTTAAGGAAAAGAGTGTATATGAAGAATTCAGGCACCAGGTTTCAAATCAAACAGTCTTTGAGCTTATTGAGGCTTTTAACAGGGACTATAATACATGGTATGGGTTGTTTAATTCAAGTATCAATGTAATTTCGGATGAGGAGAAGTATTTAAGTGCATTTAATTCGGCAAGAGAAAGTATGAACCAGATAGAAGAGATATTAGAGGTATATGGGACTGAAATTGTTGCTCAGAGTAATAAAACTGTCTTGCAAACACAGAGAGATGTTATAATAATAACAGTTTCGGCAATCGTAATTTCGCTGCTGCTTGGAATTATTATAATAACAGGCATTAATAAAAGAACCAGAAAAACTCTGGAGCTGATAAAAAAGACTGCTGATCTTGATTTGGGAAATTTGGAAGGATATGATACGTTCCTGAAGGAGAAAGATGAATTCGGATTAATTATTAATGCCGTATCAGAGGTGCGAAAAGAATTAGTTAATATAATCAAAGAAGTAAGCAATAACGCATCAACCTTAAACAAAATCGTTGACTTGACTAATCAAAGCATGTCACACCTGGGGGAAGAAATTGACGGTATATCTGCTACAACAGAAGAGTTATCGGCGGGAATGGAAGAAACCGCTGCATCGGTTCAGGAAATGAATGCAGCTTCCAATGAAATTGAAAGAGCCTCGGAGAATATTGCTGAAAAGGCCAAAGAAGGGTCATCGGAAGCAGAAAAGATCAGCAATACTGCCAATGAATTGAATAAAAGCTTTACCGCTTCCCAAGAAAGTGCTTACAGAATATTTGAAGAAGTGAAGTTAAACCTGGAGGAAGCATTGGAAAGATCAAAGGCTGCTGAACAGATCAGCGCATTAGCTGATTCTATTCTGGAAATAACTTCACAGACAAACCTTCTTGCCTTAAATGCTGCAATTGAAGCAGCAAGAGCCGGAGAAGCAGGGAAAGGCTTTGCAGTTGTAGCTGATGAAATAAGAAAGCTTGCAGAAAACTCCAAGAATACTGTTACAGAGATTCAAAGTATTACACAGACTGTATTGAGTTCAGTTAATGATTTGTCATCCAGCTCCAAAAGCTTGCTGGACTTTATGAACAGCGATGTTGTAAAGGACTATGGAATGATGCTTCAAGCAACAAATCAATATAAAAAGGATGCTGAATTTGTAAACGGGCTGGTAGAAAATCTGAGAGTTACGGCAGAAATGCTGCTGACCTCGATTCAAAGCACGGTTAAAGCCCTTGATGAAGTATCTGCAGCGACAAATGAAGGCGCTGACGGGACAAGCAATATAGCACAGCAGACATCCAACATTGTGGAAAATGCCGGTGAAGTTATCAAGAATATCGCAAATGCAAAAGAAGTATCGGCCAAACTTAATCAGATGATAGCCAAGTTTAAAATATAGGCAGAAAAGTGACAGGGACAGCCCGGAAGCTAAGAAATAATGCTTCCGGGTTTTTTCAGGCCTGTGTATTATTAGGGAGCCACGGTTCTAATATTTCATAGGGTATTTTTACTCCGCTGATGCTTTCTCCAATCTTAACATCAGGTTTGATTTTTCCGTGATAGTCGCTTCCCCTGATGGCATAAAGCTTGTGCTTACTGCAATAATCAAGAAGGTAATTTGTTTTATCCATTGAATGAAGTGAATGATAACATTCTATTCCGTCCAATACATTTAGGGATATTATCGAATCGAGAAAACTTTCATAGTCATCTACTATATATCCATAAATATGGGCAAGGAATGCTTTTCCCCCTGCTTTTTTTATCAAATCAGCAGCTTCCTGTACGGTAGGATAATTCTTCATCTGATCCAGGAAAAACGGACTGTCCGGATTAGTAACGCACGTCCTGTAGAATGCGTTGATTTTTTCCCATACTTCCTTTGAGAAGTGTTTTTCATTTTCGGGATAACTTTTTATATCGGAATGCATCACTTGTGTTGCAAAATATCTGCCGCTCCGGATGGATAGGTTCCTGCTGAATTTAATACCCAAGCTTTTGCATACATCTTTCAGCTTATTAAGGTATTCATTTTCCCTTTCCAGGAACCTTTCATCCGATATAATTCCGGTTTCTGATATGGATTCAAGATCTATATCATACCCAAGTATTTCAACAGGCTTTCCGTCATGTACGGCTGTAAATTCACAGCCGGTGATGATACTACCGGTAAAGTAGTCACTTACCTTTATTTTCTCAAGCTTTTTATAAGCACCTATCGAGTCATGGTCTGTAATTGATATGTATTTCAAGCCGGCTGATTGTGCTTTTGCAATTACTTCTTCCGGTTCTTCCGAACCATCAGACGAAGTGGTATGAATATGTAAATCTATCATTTTGTACAGCTCCCTGCATTTTAGTCACACTTTATTTTATACCACTTTATATATAATGGCAACTGCAGCTGTATGGAACCGGGTATGACAACTGCTGTGCTTAAATATAGTCTTAAAATCAAAAATAAAAACATAGAATTAATTAGTCATTATGGCTGAATATTTTTATTACAGGTGAAGGATTTCAACCGATATGAAGAGTATTAATATTAAAAAGCCGCATAATAGCAGGTCTCTTGAAAATGCCAGAATTGTAACAGCTTCAATACTACTGATATATTTGACTGTTTCATTATACTTTATGAATCATTTCTTTTTTAATACTGTAATAAACGGGGCAGACGTTTCATTAAAAGCACATAATGCAGCAGACGAGGTTATTATAAGATATGTTAAGGATTATAGGCTGCAGCTGATTGAACGAAACGGAAAAAAAGAAGAAATAACAGGACAAGATATTGAAATGAAATTCAATAGAAATAACAGTATTTTTAAGATTCATAAAATGCAAAGCTCATTTAAATGGCCGATTTCATTATTTAAGGAACAAAAATTCTATGTTAATGATTTGTTTGTTTATAATAGAGAAAACCTGGAAGACAGAATAGATAATTTGGACTGCTTGAACAAAGATATCACAGAGCCTCAAAATGTGAGCTTCAAATATGCAAACGGCTGCTATGAAGCAGTAAAGGAGATATATGGGAATAAGCTTCATAAAGGCAGACTATATGAAGTAATAAAATCGAGCATATTAAGAGGACAACGAGAATTGGACCTGGATAAAAGCCTATGCTACATAAATCCCAAGTACACCTTAAGCTCTGCCAAGACTTCACAAACTCAGAGTCTGCTGAACAAGTATGTATCAGCAAGAATCACTTACATACTCAGAAGTGAGAAGGAAATATTGGATCAAAACACTATAAATCAATGGCTTAGTGTTGATGAAGACCTGGAGATAGTAATAGACGAAAATGCTGTCAGGAGCTATGTAAAGGGATTGAGCAAAAAGTATGATACAGCCGGTGCTGCAAGAAAGTTTAAGACATCTGTGAATAAATCAGTAGAAGTAAAAGGCGGTTTTTACGGATGGAAAACGGATATTACCGCTGAAACCCAGGCACTGACGGAAAATATAAAACGCGGCGAAGTGCTTGAAAAAGAACCCATATACATTCAAAAGGCTTTATCCCGGGATGAAAACGATATAGGGGATACCTATGTGGAAATAAATATCACAAGGCAGTATTTGTGGTATTATAAAGCCGGCAGGCTTATAGCGCAAGGCCACATAGTATCAGGCAATCCCAACATGGGAAATGCCACCAGTCTTGGTGTCTATATGCTGAATTACAAAGAAACCGATACTACTATAAGAGGGCCGGGTTATGAAGCGGAAGTAACCTATTGGATGCCTTTTAACGGGAATATAGGAATACATGATGCCGACTGGAGATATTCCTTCGGGGGAAATATCTATAAAAGGAACGGAACCCATGGATGCGTAAACGTTCCGTTATATCTAGCCAGAAGAATTTATGAAAATATAGAAGAGGGAACACCTGTTATCTGTTATGAAGAACAGTGACGGTGCGGGTGCGCGGGAGGGCCGTTATGAACGGAGTCGTATATTACAAATCAGATGATTTCAATATGGTTGAGGTAAAAACCTGTTCCAACGATGTGCACGCATACAAGGATCATCTTCATGAGGAATTATCCGTAGGTTACATAGAAGAAGGCGCATCCATCCTGAATGTTAACGGAAAGGATTATCATATGGAAGCAGGGGAAGCAATCATTATATATCCATATGTAAGCCATAAGTGCCAGCCTGTAGATATCAACAACTGGAGATTTACAATGATCTATATCCGGAATGAGTTTTGTGAAGAAATGTTTAATCATTTGGGAGGAAATAAAGCTATAGGCATTAAGAAACTGGGTGCCTCCGAGTTTGATCAGATTAAATGCCTGGCGGAGGTTCTGAAGAGTGACACATGCGGATTTGATAAGGAAGTTGAATTGATAAGTACACTTATTCAGTTATTAAAACTGGAGGATGTGGCTATAAAGTTCGAAAGCAGCAAAAAGCTGATGGAAATCAAGGCATATATTGAGGAAAACTTTCTTAAGACTCTTTCCCTTACAGATATTGAAAAAACTTTCGGTATCAATAAATTCATTCTTATTCGGAATTTCAGGGAAAAATTCAATACCACGCCCAATGCCTACCAACTGCAGATGAGGGTCAATTACGGCAAGGGCCTTCTGAAGAGCAGCAATGATATTGCAGATGTTGCACTGAGATCCGGTTTTTATGACCAGGCTCATTTTACAAAAGAATTCAAAAAAGCATATGGAATAACACCGCTTAATTATTACAAAAACCTGAATCCTTAGAGGTCAATATCTTACAATAAGTATACAGAAATCTCTTTTATAATTTTCACCAGAGACTATTGTAAAGGAGATTTTCTATGAAGTGCGTGATGATTATTGATGAAAACCTGCCTGCGGGGATAATTGCCAATGCAACAGCAGCATTGGGGATTAGTTTGGCAAGTGCGGTGGACGGATTAATAGGAAAGGGATTATTTGACAGGGATGGAAGACTGCATCAGGGCATTACAAATATTCCGATTCCAATACTTACTTTATCTAAAAGAGAACTAAGGATCCGATATGATGAACTTCTGGAGAAAGATGACCCGGAGATTCTTGTGATCGGGTTCAGCGAAATTGCCCAAAAATCCCTGAACTATGATGATTATGAGATAAAGCTGGCAGCTGCACGCAAGGATGAAATTGAATATTTGGGCATATGTATCTATGGCCCTAAGAAAAAAATTAACAAGCTTACCGGTAATCTGAAGATGTTGAGATAGCAAAATACAGATTATAACTGAAATGGAATAATAAAGCCGACCCATTCAATGGGTTTTTGTGATATCATGTATATAACAAGGACAAGCTTCATAAGAGAGGATGAAGTAGAGGATGAGAAAGAAATGCAGTATAACTGGCTTTATTTTTGTATTAATAATTATGGTGGTTGCATTGACTGCAAACATTACATATGCTGATTCGGATCCGTCACAGCCAAGCAGCTGGGCGAAAGCGGAAATTGAAAAAGCAATAGAAATCAATCTTCTTCCGGAAAGGCTGCAAGGAGAATACAGAAGCAATATCACCAGAGAAGAGTTCAGTGAGGTTGCTGTGAATCTGTATGAAGCCTTAAGCGGAAAAGAGGCTGAATTACAAGGAGAGAATCCTTTTACCGATACACAAAGCACAGAAGTCAGGATAGCAAATAGTCTGGGAATAGTAAAGGGCATCGGAGACGGCAGGTTTGCTCCCGACAATGCGATAACCCGGCAGGAAATCAGCGTGATGATGTACCGTACACTGCAGGCAGCAAAGCCCGGATACGATTATTCAAAAAAGTATGAACATATATTTGCGGACTATGATACGATCTCATCATGGGCACGGGAAGCAGTAAGTTATTTATATGTAATGGAGGTTGTAAACGGAGTCGGAGATAACAGATTCAGCCCAAAGGGAAATACATCCAGAGAACAGGCAATAGTGCTTGCAAAAAGAATGCACGATAAAGTTTCTGCGTCCAAGGATAATCTAATTGCGTCACGAGATGGGACAAGCAGACAGGAAAATGATTTAAAATTAAAATTGGCAAAACTTATCTCCCAGGAGTTGGGCAAGCCGTATAAGTGGGGAGGAACGGGACCTGACGGCTATGATTGCTCCGGATTGGTGTATTCCATATATGGCAAGCTTGGCATACCGCTGCCGAGAACAGCACGGGATCAGGCGGGAGCAGGTACCTATGTATCAAAGGAAGAACTGCAGTACGGCGATTTGGTGCTTTTCGCAAGAGACGGAAAGAACATAAATCATGTAGGCATATATGTGGGGGACGGCATGATGGTGCACTCTCCTCAAACGGGAGATGTGGTAAAGAAGACAACAATTATGTCGGGATACTATGAGAGATGTTACTATACGGCCAGAAGGGTCATTAATTAAAAAGGCGGCTTAGCCGCCTTTTCATATTTTGGTATCGGTTTGGGGTTACGAAATATTTATTTCCAGGCAGATTTCATTGCAGTTAGGAAATTTGGGGCAATTGATACAATCTGTCCAGACCTTCTGAGGCATAGTTTCCTTATCTATAACCTTAAAGCCCATTTTTTCAAAAAATCCGGGCTGATAGGTCAGCGTAAACACCTTTTGAAGCCCCAGCTCTTTTGCTTCTTTTAGTATGAATTCAACTATCCGTCTTCCTATTCCCTGCCTTTCCATATCGCTCCTGACTGCCAGGGTCCGCAGCTCCGCCAGATCGTTCCAAAACACATGAAGTGCTCCGATTCCTGCGATTTGACCGTCTATTTCAACAACGACAAAATCACGGATGTTTTCACATAAGGCACTGCGGGAGCGGGGAAGCATCAGACCTTTTTCTGCATAATAATTCACTAATTCATACATTTCTTCAACATGGGGCAATATTGCCTTGCGAATAACCAATACAAACACCTGCCTTAGTATTATATATAATGCTTATCATAGCAAAAAATGCATAATATTACAATACTAATGCATAAATATTTTTACAATAGTCAATTATTCCGTAATACTGTTATAAACCCGTCAAGTATTTGATGGCTTACCTTAAAACCTTTATGCACATAGAAATTCAGCGCATTGTCGTTTCCGTTCGATACAAAGATGAAAAAATCATCTATTGGCTTAAAGGTGCTTAACCAATTCATCGACTTTTCAAATAAAATACTTCCTATGCCCATATTACGATAATCTTCCTTTATAAAAAACTGGGAAAGGCAGCCGACATCATCGGTCTTAACGGAATCAAAATCAAAAAAATCTACAGGCTTAAGAGTTGCAAATCCGCCTGAATATGTATATTTCGAAGAAATATTGCTATATGCATAACCTATGATTTTTTCTTCATCCTTTGCAGCAACTATATAGTTGGCCTTGGCACCCTTGACGGACGGAATCACTCTGGTTTCATAAGACATGTTGTCAAACCACTCAGGATGTATATATGCTTTGGATTTTTGATAAGCCATTAAATCGTTGCATAGATCCTTAATACAGATAGTATTATCTTCAGAAACGACTTCATAATGGATACTCATATTGACTTTCCTCCTAAAAAATTGTTTTATTGTTCAGCAAGCTTTGATATCATTATATCAGCTACTATTACCATAACAAGTATGCAGTATTTTCTGTCCAGGAAAGGAAAAACTGAGTAAGGGAGTGATACTATGAATGACCAGGCGTTATATAAAAGCAATTTTGATAACTGCCCCTTAACATATGCATTGAACTTTATCGGGGGAAAGTGGAGGCTGCCTATTATCTGGGCACTAAGTAAAAATGGAACTATGCGGTATAATGAATTAAAAAGGAGCATTGAAGGAATTACCAATATGATGCTGACTCAATCATTAAAGGAACTGGAATTGAACGGAATTATCAACAGGAAGCAGTATATTGAAATACCTCCCAGAGTGGAGTATTCACTTACTGAAAATGGGGAAGAGCTTATTCCGGCTCTTAAGGCACTGGCCAGTTGGGGCAAAAAAATGAAAAGCATTGCTGAATAATGATTGGCACTTCCGGAGGAGGACTAATTTGAAAAACAAATGGAAAAAAGATATTGTACTGTTTATAGCAAGCCAGACCATATCGCTTCTGGGCTCATCTCTGGTTCAATACGCAATAATGTGGCATATTACACTAAATACCAAGTCCGGTGTTATGATGACTGTTTTCATTATTTGCGGATTCTTGCCCACGTTTTTTCTTTCACCCTTCGCAGGGGTTTGGGCGGACCGATATAACAGAAAGACAATCATTATTCTGGCTGATTTGTTTATTGCGGTAACAACGCTGTTTATGGCGATATTGTTCAAGCTGGGGTATCAATCCATGGGACTGCTTTTTGTAATGTCTGCTTTCAGGGCGATAGGCAGCGGTATACAGAATCCGGCTGTAGGGGCATTCATTCCGCAGATAGTACCCGAAGACAAGCTGACAAAGGTCAATGGAGCCAACGGAAGCATTCAGGCTGTTATAACCCTTGTCTCTCCGATGGTCGGCGGGGCGCTTCTTACCATGTCCACTTTGGAGGCAATTTTCCTTATTGACGTCTTTACAGCTGCCGCGGCCGTGCTTACTCTGCTCCTGTTCCTGAAGGTGCCGGCTCACGCCAAGGCGCAGGAGGTGCAGGAATCAAGCTATTTCAAGGACTTGCATGAAGGCATTGTATACATTTGGAATCACAGTTATGTGAAGAAGTATTTCATATTCTGTGCCGTCTTCTTTTTCATGCTGGCTCCCATAGCATTTTTGACTCCCCTTCAGGTTACCAGGAGCTTCGGAAGTGATGTATGGCGATTGACTGCCATAGAAGTCGCCTTTTCTATCGGGATGATACTGGGGGGAATTGTTATTTCGTCCTGGGGAGGATTCGGCAACAGAATTTATACCATGGCTCTTGCAAGCTTTATCACGGGTATATGTACTCTTGCCCTTGGAGTTATACCGATATTCTGGATTTATTTATCCATAATGGGCATAGTCGGGACTACCATACCCCTTTTTAATACTCCTTCAACGGTACTGCTTCAGGAAAAGGTGGAAGCGGATTTCCTCGGAAGGATATTCGGAGTATTGAATATGATTGCAAGCTCAATGATGCCTCTGGGAATGCTGGTGTTCGGCCCCGTTGCCGATGTGGTGAAAATCGAATGGCTGCTTGTTGGAACGGGTTTTGTGCTGTTCATCCAGGGCTTTTTCCTGATTGGCAGTAAGGATCTTGTTGAAGCGGGAAGGGCAAAGGATAAAACCGGTGTATGATTCGTTGTCATTTATTGTAGGGCGGCTTATATAAGTGCTATAATAATTGCAATACATATAATTATTATTGATTAAGCATTCGCTGTTAATTTGAGCTATTAAATACAGAGGGGGAGTAGTAAGTGACTGCAGGTACTAAAGAAAAAACTTTTGATGAGCATATAGAGGATTATCTTAATAACATTATTAAATTGCCTGATTTCTTTGCACTGCTTCCGGATGAAACGAAAAGAGAGTATGAGCTTTATATCGGCGATATTATTAAAAAGGACAAAGGTATTGACGAGAAGGCAATTGAAATACTGACAGATAAGAAATACAGTGAAGATATTCTGTACTCGGCGTTTTACTGCTTATGCATCTATTACAGGAGATATAAGGAGTATAGAAAATACAGCGAACTTCTCACAAAATACAGATCGCTATTCTATGAGCATCCTACTTTTGATTATTTGGAGTCAATGTTTGAGCAGGAGTTCGGTGATATCAGGAAAGCCATAGACTTAAGCTTATCAGCCATAGGAAAGGTTAATGACAATGCCGGGATACTCCATAGTCATGCAATAATCCTGGCAGAAGCCTTCGAGGATAATAAGCTGGATATAAGGACTAATCCGCAGGAACTTGATAATGCTATAATAGCAGTTAAGAAGGCCATAAGGCTGACAAATAACTATCCCAAATTTTATTGTACTCTCGGGAGGCTGCAGGCAATAAAAGGGGACTTTGATAATGCAAAGAAAAGCATCTATCAAGCCATTGATATGGAAAAACCGGAAAGATTGGATTATTCACTGGTCATAGCCGATTACCAGAGGCATATTACAAGAATAGAATTTATAAGAAACTTTAAAAGCTTGGATGAATATAAAGAAAGGCTCGAAAAGGATCTTACGGATATAAAGGAAAAGACTGAAAAGAGATTCTCGGATATTAATGAAACAATAAATGGGTATATGACCAGGAATCTTGAATTCTTAGGCTTTTTTACTGCACTTATCAGCTTTACGATAGGGTCAATTCAGATAGCCGCCAGCAACTATGAAAATGCCGCAAGATTGATAATAACATTATGCGGCGGATTGCTCCTGGCTTTAGGGGGATTTGGAATAATATTAAACGGCAGGAAGGGAATAAGCAGAACCTTGTTGGTTATTACCCTCGGTATTATCATGTTAGTCCTTGCAATACTGTTTCCAACGGTACTCCAAATGTTTGGGCTGACTGAATTTTAGAATGGGAGGTGATCGGTATTTTTATATCAGAAGCTGCTTATATTTCCGAACCGGGCAGTGAAGTAAATGAAGACATAGTATATACGAACAGAAAATATGGATGGATTATGGACGGGGCTACCGGACTCAGGGAAGCAAACTTTACTTCGGATAAGACCGACGCCAGGTGGTTTGTGAAGGCATGGAGCGAATACTTGAAAAAAGCCTTGGAGAATTCCGATGATAGTTTAAAACATATTGTTAAGAATGGAATTGGTTCTGTTAAAGAGCTGTACCTTTATGAAGCTAATAGAGATAATATAGATAAACTTGACTTGCCCTCGGCATCAGCCGGAATTTATAGAATCGGGGAAGGCATTTTTGAGTATTTACTGATTGGTGATATATGCCTGGTCATCGAGGATATTGAGGGCAATATCAAAGTAATTAAGGATACAAGGCTGGAAGCGCTGGATAATATAGCTGTTAATGAGCTGAGACGGCTGATTGTAAGCGAAGGGCTAAGCTTTAATGAGGCCAGGGAGGGCATTCAGGAGATTCTTCTTAAGAACAGGCTGCTAAAAAACACTGATAAAGGATATTGGACCCTTGAATTTGAGTCAAGTGCCCTTGACTATTGCATCTATGACAAGCTGCCTTTGGAGTCCATAAGCAAAGTTTTGTTCATGACCGATGGATTTTTTGCCATTCATTCAAGCTATAATTATTTCAGCATAAATGATTTATTATCATTCGTAGACAAGAAAGGGCTGGAGGAAGCATATAAAATCCTGAGGGATATTGAGGAAGAAGATAAAGAGTGCTATAGGTATCCCAGATTTAAAAAAAGCGATGATGCCTCAGCAATATACATTAAATATGAGGATGTGCAGGCTGTTTTTTAAATTGCTATATAATGCCTGATATAGTAATATTGCCATATTGGATTTTATTTTTTTTGAGTGGTTGAAATTTTGAGTAGGGGGTTGGATAGAGTGAGTTTTTTCAGTTCCTACAGAGGGCTTCCCAAGAGTGTTTATATAATATTTTTTGCTCAGATAATCAATCGTTTTGGTGATTTTGTACTGCCGTTTCTGAGTCTGTTTCTGGTTAAAAAGCTTGGACTGAGCTATCAAGATGCAGGAATTGCAGTTATGCTGACTTCCTTGTCAACAATTCCGGGCTCTTTTGCAGGGGGGAAGATTGCGGATCATATCGGACGCAAAAAGTCATATGCATTCTTCCAGCTAAGTGCGGCGGCATGTTTGCTCTCCTGTGCCTTCCTGGAAAAGCCGCAATTCATTATAATACTTATTTGTATGGCTTCTTTTTTTAATGGGGCGGTCCGCCCGATCATATCGGCCATAATCACTGATGTTTTGCCTGCGGAAAAGAGAAAGATGGGATTTTCATTATCCTATCTGGGAATAAATCTTGGAGTGTCCCTGGGGCCTCTTGTTGCAGGCTTTCTGTTCAACCGCTATATTCCTCTGATATTCATAGGTGATGCGATAACTTCATTGATAGCCGTTATTCTGGTTTTGACGAATATCAAGGAGACCTTACCTGATTATTCTGACGATAAATGCTTAAATACTGAAGAAAGAAGCGAAGAAGGCAATGTTTTTTCCGTTTTGATCAGAAGGCCCAAAATCCTGGTCTTTCTTACCATTAATATAGTTTTTAATGTTGTGTATACGCAGCACTCTTTTTCTCTGCCTATGATGCTGGATAATATTTTTGGCAGCAGCGGGGCAGGCAACTTTGGAGTTGTTATGAGCTGTAATGCTTTGACAGTAATTATACTGACTATGTCCATAACTCATGCTACAAGGAAGTGGAAGCCTTTAAGCGCTATCTCCATAGCAGGGCTGCTGTATGCCATAGGCTTCGGGATGATAACCTTTATCAGCTCAATGCCGTTGTTCATACTTTCCACCATTATCTGGACAATAGGTGAGATAATGATGGTGACAAACTTTGGAGTATATATTGCAAACAATACTCCGCAAAATTTCAGGGCAAGGTTCAATGCGATATCCTCTTTAAGCTGGGCTGTCGGGGCTGCCCTGGGCACATCAGTAATGGGCAGGTATATGGACTTCTTTGGCGCAAAAGCCGTATGGCCTTTGGCTTTCTGCTTGGGGCTTGCAGGTGCAGCGGGTATGTATCTGCTTGAATCTCACAGCAATTTTAAAACGAGCAGGGCAAAGGAACTCAATTAATGATATAATAATTTCGTTGGACCATATGACGCATTTTTTCTTGGGGGATTTTTATGAACGGTGATATGACGCAAGGAAGCTCGTCAAGAGTACTCATTACATTTGCCATACCTATGATACTGGAGAACATATTGCAGCAGTTGTACAATATAACCGATGCCGTGATACTGGGGCGGTTTGTGGGGAAGAATGCATTGGCGGCGGTAGGTGTTGCCAATCCGATCATGTCTACTGCAATTTTCTTTATATTTGGCATATGTGTAGGGGCTTCAATATATATGTCCCAGATTTTCGGAGCAGCAAAATATGAAACCTTAAAGAAAGAAATTTCTACTTCTTTAATCGCAGGTACGATACTAACAGCCGCTTTGTCCATAATATGCATATTCTCGGCAAGGTATATTCTCAATGCTATCGGCACCCCGGAAGAGATCATGAAGGATGCGGAGATATACCTGAAGATTATATTCGCGGGACTGATATTTTCTTTCCTGTACAATTTTTACTCTTTTTCATTGAAATCCATAGGAGACTCAAAAACTCCATTTGTTTTTTTAAGTATATCCTGTGTCCTTAATGGGATTTTATGCTTCTTCTTCGTTGCAGTGCTTGAGCTTGGAGTGGCCGGATCGGCAGCTGCGACGATAATTGCACAGGCCGTATCCTCTATATTGTGCATAGCATATATATACATGAAAATTCCGTTGATCAGCCTGAAACCTCATGAACTGATCCTGGACAAGCCCTTGCTTAGAAAAACCATAAAATACAGCAGTATTACGTCATTGCAGCAAATCAGCCTGTATATAGGTAAACTGCTGGTTCAGGGAATTGTCAATCCCTTTGGTACAAATACCATAGCAGCTTATAATGCTGCAGTAAGAATTGATGGCTTTGTGCTCTCCCCGGGTGAAAGTTTTGTAGTATCAGTCTCCACTTATACTGCTCAGAATCTTGGAGCAAAGAAGTGGAGGAGAATAATAGAGGGCTATAATATCGGCAATATTATTATTACGGTATATAATCTTGCCATTGCCGCAATTGTATTTTTCGGGGCTGAGAAGATCATGCACTTGTTTATTTCCGGTTCCGAAAATGAGGTTATCCTGATAGGGGTGGAATATTTAAAAATAATGTCTTTACTATATGTACTTACCGGCTTCTGTAATATTTTTCAGGGCATATTCAGAGGGATCGGAAAGCTTCATATAACATTTATCGCGACAGTTATGCAGGTATCTGTAAGGGTTATTCTGGCCTTAATATTTGCTCCTTATTTCGGTATTTCGGGCATATGTTATGCAGTTGGTATAGGGTGGGTAATAATGATTATATATGAGGGATTAATATATAGAAAAGAGTATTTGAGGATTAAGGCGCTTGATACTGCACAAGATGTTCCTGATGCGGCATGATAAGTATGAGGGAGGTATAAAAGTGATTAATTATGAAGGACAATACCCCGTATATGAGATTTCGGCCTCAAAAATAAAAAGCAATGCCCGTAAAATATATGAGATGTGCAAAGCTAACGGAATTGAGCCGGCAGGCGTTGTAAAAGGCTTCAGCGCAATACCGGAGGTGGCGGAATTATTTATAGAGGCAGGCTTTAAGACTTTAGGGGATTCGAGGATGAAGGAGATCATTAGGCTCCGAAGGGCTGGTATCAAAGGGGAGCTTATGCTCATCCGGATACCTATGCCATGTGAAGTACCGGAGCTTGTAAGCTTTGCAGATTCAAGCCTGAACTCCGAAATGGATACAATCAGGCTTATCAATAAAGAGGCAGGCCTGCAGGGAAAAGTCCACGGAATTATACTGATGATTGATCTGGGAGACCTGAGAGAAGGCTTTTTTGACAAAGAAGAGGCAGTTGAAGCCGCGAAGGAAGTTGAAATGCTGGAGAATGTCAAGCTGTTGGGAATCGGAACAAATTTAGGCTGCTATGGTTCCATCAGACCTTCTGAGAAAAACCTGGGAGAGTTGTGCCGGCTGGCAGGGGCAATAGAAAGAGAAATCGGAAGAAGCCTTGAGATAATATCAGGCGGAGCCAGCACCTCGTTATCATTATTAGTTAATGGTAAGATGCCGGAACGAATCAACCACTTGAGAATAGGCGAGGCAATTATTACGGCAAAGGATTTCCCCTATGTGTGGGGTATAGAAATGCCGGGGATTTACCGGGACCCAATGGTACTGAAGGCACAGGTGGTGGAAGTCAAAGTGAAGCCGAGCTATCCGATAGGGGAAATATTTGTGGACGCTTTTGGCAACAGGCCGGTATATACCGACAGGGGAATGCGGAAAAGAGCAGTACTGGCGGTAGGGAACAAGGACTTCGGCGACTTTTCAAAGCTTAAGCCAAGGCATGAAGGAATTGAGATAATCGGGAGCAGCAGCGACCATCTGATATTGGATATTGAAGATTATGCGGGAGAAATCAAAGTGGGGGATGTATTGGAATTTGATACCTTTTATGCGGCAATGGTCTTTTTGTGCTCCAGCGACTGTGTGAAAAAGGTAGTTGTTGAGTAAACCCATTCTGATATGGTGCGTGAAAGATAATGACCGGTGTATTATTCATTAGTAATAAGAGGAGCGGGTTCATTATGAAAATCGGACAATTTGCCAGGGAAAGCAATGTAAGTATAGATACCCTACGGTATTACATAGAGCTGGGGCTGATTGTTCCCTGTAAAAAAGGCGGACACTATGAATTCGATGACAACTGCAAAGAAGATTTGCACGAAATTCTCCAATTGAAAGAAATAGGTTTTTCACTGCAGGAAATAAAGATGTTTTTCTATTACAAACAGTTTGTCAAGGTTGAGAACAAAGTAAGCAGCAAGTACTACAGCACTTTTTTTGAAAGAAAGATTAAGGATACCAGAAAAACCATCGAAAATTTGCGCAGAAACCTTGAGATACTGGAAGACAAGCTTGCCGGCTTCAATATTGAGGATGGATATTCTTCAGTGAAAAGCGGCATAGAGCTGAGTTCACTGAATGTGTTATGCTGTCCCGGCTGCGGAGGCAGGCTGGCGCTGCATAAAGGCAGAATAGAAGACAATCAGATAATGGAAGGGTACCTGGTTTGCAGTTGTGAAGAAAAATATGAGATCAATGAGGGGATTCTTATTATCGAAAAGAAGCTTGGAGATGTGATA
>Ga0208197_1000936_pt1 | contig 32888 bp, 32 predicted proteins | sample AD_JPNNA4_MetaG_FD_184444 | JGI IMG/M metagenome (GOLD analysis project Ga0208197, IMG submission 184444) | Active sludge microbial communities of municipal wastewater-treating anaerobic digesters from Japan - AD_JPNNA4_MetaG (SPAdes) (version 2) | ecosystem: Engineered > Bioreactor > Anaerobic...
ATATTAATCATATGTACGAGCTCGAAGCTCATGTGTCTAAACAATCTTTCATCGTACTTAACCAAACTTGGTTCAATTATAACCGCTTTAGCAGATTTAATCAACACTTTTACCTTAGCATCATATGTGTCAATTTTATTCTCAACGTCATATGCGTCGAATTTCTCCCCCTCCCCAAAAAACTGACTAATTACGTAAATATTTATAAATTTTCTTTTCAAAATCTAATTAAAAATATATACTGCCCTATTATGAATAGAGAAAATTTAGCAATTCACAGATTTAGGGACAGTATAGTTGAAACGGTTAGAAACAACAGCGTAGTAGTAATAGAAGCCCCTACCGGATCGGGTAAAACCACGCAGATACCTCAAATTCTTTTCGACGCCGCTCTTAACGGGCAGGGAATAATCGGCGTAACTCAACCGAGGCGCATAGCCGCATGCGGCGTTTCTAATAGGATAGCGTACGAAATGAACGTCGAATTGGGGCGTTTAGTCGGATATAAGATACGATTTGAAGACTATACCTCTCCAAATACCAAAATCAAAATAATGACCGACGGAATTTTACTTGAAGAGTTGAGGAGCGACTTCCTTTTATCCAAATACTCCATTGTTATCGTCGACGAAGCTCACGAGCGCAGTCTGAATATTGACTTCATATTGGGGCTTTTAAAAGATATATTACGGGAGAGACCGGACTTTAAAGTTGTCGTCTCTTCCGCGACTATAAACGCGAAACTTTTCAGCGATTATTTTGACGACGCGCCGATTATTTCAGTCGATACCAAACCGTTTCCTATCGAAATTAAGTATCGCCCTCTTAAAAAGAAAGCGGACTACGAAGAGATGCAATCCGCTATTTATGAAATTGTCGAAAATATAGTATCTACCAACCAAGAAGGGGATATTCTTATATTTTTACCTGGGGAAGATTCGATCAAAGATTGTTGTCGAAGGTTGGAAGCCTTAAACGACGACGAATCTATGGAAATACTTCCGCTCTACGCCAGATTGGGAATAGAGGAGCAAAACAGAGTTTTCGATAAATACAAAAATAAAAGGAAAGTCGTAGTCGCGACAAACATCGCCGAGACTTCGATAACCATCGACGGGATAATATTCGTCATAGATCCCGGATATTCAAAAATTAATTACTACAACCCCCGGACTTTCACGTCGTTTCTTGAAGTTAAGCCGATATCAAAGGCGTCGTGCGACCAAAGAAAAGGGAGAGCCGGGCGCACCGCTCCGGGCGTCGTTTACAGACTATATAGCGAAGAGGATTACAATTCAAGAGAAGAATATACCAAAGAAGAAATATACAGAACGGACCTTTCCGAGGTCGTGCTAAGAATGGCGGATATAGGAATATACAATTACGAGAAATTTGACTTTATTTCTCAACCAAATAGGGGGGCTATCAAATCGGCTGTGGAAACTCTTGTTTCAATCGGAGCTCTCAACGATAGCGATATGATCGCAGAAATCGGCAAAAAGATGGTGGTTTTCCCTTTAACGCCGAGATTGTCGCGCATACTAATCGAGGGGATAAATAACTATCCGGAGATTTTAAATAACCTTATTATAGTAATCTCTTTTTTATCGGCAAAAAGCCCCTTTTTATACCCGGCGGGAGAAGAGATCGAGAGCAGAAACGCTCAAAAAAAACTCTCCATAAAGGGCGGAGATTTTTTCTCATGGATCAATCTTTTTCATAAATATAATAACGCAAAAGATAAGGAAGAATTCGTCAAGAGATACTACCTCGATATTAGAACGATGAAAGAGATATTCAATATTCACAACCAGCTCGTAAGTATGATTTCCGAGAGGAGCGACGTAACCGTCGGGAAGGATTACGACTACAATAAAATAATAAAGTGTATATGCGCGGGGCTAAAACAGTATATCTGCCTAAGAAATAAAAAAAACAAAGGAAACAGTAATAACTATTATTCTGCGACCGAAAAAGAGATACGTATTCACCCCGGTTCTTTTTTATACGGAACGTCTCCGGATTGGATAGTGGGCGGCGAGATTGTGAATACCGGCAGAACGTATATCCGAACGGCCGCTATGGTTCCCGAATCGATTATAAAAGGGGCTTTTTTTGACTTATACGACGTTATAGCCAACAAAAAAGATAAGGTAAAAAAATTTTTACGAGAAGAACAAACCGCTACAAAAGTCAAAGAGAAATTCGTCGACTCCGATAAGATTTTGATACTCGATAAATACTTTGATATAATTGGAGACAAAAAAGTTTCTTACGCTCTGATTCCTTACAATGCGGTAATTCAGTTGAAGTCTCGAAAAGAAAAAGTCCTAAAATATAATTTTAATAATCTTCAAGCGGTTCTTACGTACGGAGAGAGCGTTATACTTAAAGATAAACTCAATTCGCTTCTTCAATATTTCGATAAAATCGATCTGGATAACGGTATAAATAAAAAATGGCCAAAAGGAAAAACTTTTTATTACCCGCAAGATTGGGCGTCGCTTTTTAGATTTATCAAAATATTACTCAAGCCGACGTTTGTTAATAAAAAATCTAAAAATTGCGGATTCTTAACCATAACAGAAAGCGAGAAAGACGTATATAAATTTTATCTTGAAAAAGATTTTTTTACCGCAATCGAAAAATGTCTCGAAGCGGTAGAGAATATTTTTAGTTCAGATCTCGCCGTTTGGAACGACCATGAAAAAAAGATATTAGGCGCCATACACCATAAATTAAATAAACTATCGGAAGAGATGGACGTCTAGCATGAAGATGGTAATCGTCGACAAAGCCAACGAGGGAAAAAAACTATTCCGCTACATCCGAACGCTGGCTCCGTCGATGAAAAACGGCGAAATATTCATGAGCATCCGTAAGGGAAAAATAAAGATCAACAATCGTATCGAAGATCAGGGGTATATATTGAAAAACGGGGACGTCGTTAAGATTTTTTTCCCCGACGAGATAATAAAAAAATATACCGACAACGACCGAAATAAATACCGTTCGATAGATTCTAATATAGACGTAATCTTTGAAGATAAAGATATAATCGTCGTAAACAAACCGGCGGGAATTCTCGTTCATCCTGATAGACGCGAATTTAAAAAAAACTTAGTCGAGTCGGTAAAAGCCTATTTATATAAGAAAAATGAATTCAAGCCCGGCGATTATTTTACCCCGTCGCCCTGTCATAGGCTTGATACAAACACATCCGGTTTGATAATATTTGCAAAGACGCATTTTGCTTTACAAAAAATCTCAACGTTGTTTCGAGAAAGGAACGGCGATAAACTCTATTTGGCTTTAGTATTTGGGAAAATTTCTTCTTCTATATTAATTTCATCGTCTATCGACGCCTCCGAAAATAAAGAGAATAAAGTTGCCGTTAAAGAGGCGCATATTCATAACTTTATCCCTGAAAAATCTAAGTTTATCGAAGAGAATCCCACTCTGTCGGCTACCTATGTCAGACCTTTAAAATACGATTCGCGTCTCTCCTTAGTCGAGATAAATCTCTGGACCGGCAAAAAACACCAGATAAGAGCAAGTCTCGCCGCGGCGCTTCATCCGTTAATCGGCGAGAGAAAGTATTATACGTCCCAATCGCTCTCCCTGTCTCAAATGCTAAACGTCTCAAATTATTATCTGCATTGCTATAAATTGAAGATTAACGGCTACGAAGAGTTTAAAGCCCCAATTCCTAAAAAATTTAGTCAAATTTTATCGGAAATGTTTAAAATAGACGCGGCAAAATTGTAGCTCCCCGTCGGTTTTTTGGTGGAAATAAAAATTAATTTTACGTAGAGTAGGCGTATTTGGGATAATTTTCGATTATGAGCGCGTATAATAGCTGTTTTCGAGCGGTTATATTTAACAGTTGTGTCATTTTACCCAAAAAATCATTTTTCAACTTATCAATCTTCAATTTTTTACCAACAATCTCAAGGAATCCTTCCAATCCGTATTTCGCGACGCCGTTATAGAAAAACAGGATAATCTCGCGGACTGTCGAAGCCATACCGAATTCGTTATACAAGTAATGCCATCTTTTTATCCGAAGATAATCCGCTTCGCTAATTCTAAGATATTTATCCAGCCTTTTATCGTCGGTATTGTCTATAACGGCGTATTCTGAGCGATGATCCCCTATTATTCTTTTCATTTTTGGGATTTTTTTGTTAACGAGGCGAAACATAGTTTCAAATAGTTTGCTGAACGTATTAATTTTGAACTCTTTTAGTAGAAAATCTATGACGTTGTTATTCATAGATTCGGATACTATAAAATGAAATAGATGCTTTTTGTTTTTCATAAAATATTCTCCTTTTCTTTAATATATATAACAACTAAAAGTAGAAAACTCTTTACAAAAATTTGGATAAATTTTTAGAAAATGACAAATATTTTGCTAATTAAAAATATCTGTTTCATATGTGTCAATTTAGATTCTTGCGGAGCTTTGACGCGTATGCGGCGTTTTTTCATCTAGAAACGTATGCGTTCCATATGTGTCAATTTCCTCCCGATAAACCGACGGGCGCGAATTATAATTAATTTTATTTGATTACTAGAACTAAATATGTTAAAACTTAACGTAATTATATAGAATAAAGGTTTATTTCAATGGAAAATTTTAAAGTATCCGTCGTTATTCCGTCGTATAATGAAGAACAGAATATTCCGGTTTTGGCTCAGAGTCTGTCCGGTATTTTGGAGAAATACCCGGATTACGAAATTATTTTTGTGAACGACGGAAGCTCCGACAAAACGCTTGATAATATTAAAAAAACGAGAGAATCAAACGACAAAATACATTACGTCTCGTTTTCGAGGAATTTTGGTCATCAAAACGCGCTTCGAGCCGGTTTAGATGCGGCAAAAGGGGATTGTATAGTATCGATGGACGCCGACATGCAGCATCCGCCGGAGATCATCCCCGATCTTATCGACAAGTGGCTCGAAGGTTGGGACATAGTTTACACCATAAGAGAAGACAGTAAAAAACTCTCCTTTTTTAAAAGAAAATCCGCTTCGATGTTTTACGGTATTATAAATAAACTCGCAAATCTGCAAATAGAAAAAGGCGCGGCGGATTTTAGACTGCTTGATAGAAAAGTTGTCGACGCGTTAAAATTGTTCAGAGAGCGTTCGATTTTTTATAGAGGGATTATCAGTTGGATGGGATTTAAACAACTTGGTATAAGATATAAACCGGCGGATAGACTTTACGGCGAATCCAAATACACTCTTAAAAAGATGTTTGCCTTCGCTCTCAACGGAATAACGTCGTTTAGCGTCGTTCCTTTGCATATTTCTACAGTTTTAGGGATAATCATATCAATATTGTCATTTGCTTATGGATTATACTCGATTATTATTAAGATATTTACTAACAAAACTATTTCGGGCTGGACGTCTATTATGGTAGGCATCTTTTTTTTGGGAGGCATACAGCTCATAATGTTGGGCATCATAGGCGAATATATCGGAAAGCTCTTTATCGAAATAAAGGGGCGTCCCAGCTATATTGTGGAGGAGAAATCTATTGATTAAATACGTACTATTAATTGCCGGAATTATCCCTTCGGCGATGGCTCAGATTTTACTAAAATTTGCGTCGAATTATCCTTTAAAAACCCCTATGTGGTTTTTATTCATCTTTTTGAGTCTGTGCAGTTATGGTTTGTCGTTTATTTTATATACCATAATTTTCAAATATTTTCCGGTAAGCGTGGCAAGCCCCGTAATGACCGTATCGGTAATGTTAGCGGTGTTTATATTCGGCTGGATTATAGGAGAAACAATCTCTCCTCGTCAACTACTCGGATTAGCTTGCGGCGTAGCGTCGATAATATTAATTATTTTTAAATAGGCGGAATATTTTATGAATTTTAAAGATTTTATTTTGCAAAATAAAAACAAGATTATCTCTATTCTTTTTATACTGCCGGTAGCGGTCGTTTTTTGTTGGATAACATTCGACATAAGATTTCGCGTGTATTCCATAAACGAAAACAGATACTATCAAATAATTAATAAGAATAGCGGAAAGCGCCTCGACGTTCCGGGAAGCGCGTCGGGCGATAACGTAAAGATCATTCAGTACGACGCTACGGGAAGCGCCAATCAACTCTGGAAATTTGTTTACGTCAGCAAAGGGCTTTATAAAATAAAAAATAAATACAGCCAAAAATGTTTGGATATTCTAAACGAAAACGGCGTTACTTATCTGGTACAAAATCAGGATAATAACGGATCAAATCAAAAGTGGATTCTTAGAAAATCCGGCGGCGGGTTTTATTTCATAGTCTCTTCCGCGTCTAACAACTATCTCGACGTTCCTCAATCCAGTAAAAACTCCGGAGAGAAAATTATCCTCTACCCGCAAACTAACAACGACAATCAAAAGTGGGAGATAGCGAAAAAGTAAAATATTTTAGAAAAACGTTAGCGAGATATAGACGTTATTTGTCTAACTCGACGACCCGAGCTTCGGGGGCGTTTTTCTTTACCGAAGCGATGCCGTTTTTACATCCGCTAGAGGATGTATAAGATTCGCTTTGTCCTATAATCTCTCCATTAGCCGCTTTTAAAACAAATCTGAATTGATTGTTTTTATCTCTTGAAGTCTCAAATCTCTTATCGTCCTGAGAATTCTTTTTTACAGATTCAACGCCGTTTCTGCATCCCGCTATCGCCTTGTAAGATTCGCCGGTTAGAATGATTTGACCGTTTCTAGCTTTCAATCTATATCTGAACTCCCCTCTCTTATCTTTATAAATCTCAAATTTTCCCGCCATAAAGCCCTCCATAAAATATTTAATTATTTACCGATTGTAGTATTGATTAGAGTATTAGTCAACAAAATTTTAAAAAATTTAGGTAATCCGTCAGTTTTTTGGGGCGGGAAAATTGACACATATGATACGCGCCGCTCCTCGATGAAGAAATCGACGCATATGGAACAAATATTTTTTATTCCCTAAAAAACTGACGGGATAAAAAATTTAGGCGTCGCCGTCGATTTTATTAATTTTATCTTCAATTATTTTTAGTTTTTTTCTTAACGACTCGATCCTTTTTTCAACCTGTTCTTTCTCTAGAAGCAAACGCTCCACCAAATCGTCGGGCTTGGGTTTCTCAAGATATTGAGTTTTGATTACTTCGGGAGTCGAGCCTTCGATAAACGCCGCCTCGACCTCTTTTCTGACCTCTTCGTCTGCGATGCGCGATACTATTTTCATATTCTCAAAGCCGATTTCGGGATTTATATTTAGCGAGGCGAGTTTCATAACAGACCTTGCCGCCGAATTCTGCATGAGCAGGACTCTCTCTACGTAATCTTCAAATCTTACAGCATACTTTTCGCAGAGCATATGCGCGTCGAGCAGAAGTTTGCCGAATTGTTTCATAAGTTCGCCGTTTTTTAATATATAGTCGTTTTTTATTTTATCGGTCAGTTCGGTAAATTCTTTGTTGCTAAAAATCTCGTTGGTATAAATTCCTTTTTTTTCGGCAAGGTCCAGCAAATTGTGGAAAATAGTTTTAAATTCTATGGTATGAGCTCTAGACTGAGCGTATCCTATCGAGCGCGAGCAGTGAACGTGATGGGCGAGTTCGTGAATCGCCGTATACATCATCGAGTTGTCGTTTGAAAAATTTTTGTTATGCAGTATTATCTCTTTTTTTTCGGGATGATAAAGCCCGTTTACTTTTTTACTTTTTTTCCCGGAAAAAAGCAGAGTAAAATCGTCTTTTCCGTCGACTAAGATCAAAAGTTTCTCTTTTACTTGTTCCTGATTCATATTATTTGCCAAACTCCTTTTGTACTCTTAATATCTCGTCTCTCAATACCGCCGCTTTTTCAAACTCAAGATTTTTAGCGGCTTCGAGCATATTTTTTTCTAAAATCTTGACGTATTGAGTTCTGTCGTTTTTGTTAAAAAAATTATACCGCTTCTGTAAATCCTCGATTTCGCCTTGCTCTTCCTTAACTTCGAGGGCTTTTTTTCTATCGAGTATAGATTCGACTTTTTTCACGATCGTCGCAGGGGTTATACCATTTTTTGTATTATAATCAATCTGAATTTCTCTTCTTCTGTTAGTTTCTTCAATCGCCTCTTTCATCGCAATCGACATTTTATCGGCGTACATTATAACTTTGCCGTTAGCGTTTCTCGCCGCCCGCCCGATAGTCTGAATAAGCGACGTCGCCGAACGTAAAAAACCGATCTTATCGGCGTCCAATATGGCGACGAGCGACACTTCGGGTAGATCCAGCCCCTCCCGTAAAAGGTTGATCCCCACAAGAACGTCAAACTCGCCGGCTCTAAGCCCTTGAAGTATTTCAACCCGTTCGATAGTTTCGATCTCGCTGTGAAGGTAACGCGTCTTTACCCCCTTTTCCATCAGAAAGTCGGTAAGGTCTTCCGCCATACGCTTGGTTAGCGTTGTTATGAGAATTCTTTCATTTCGAGAAACGACGGCGTTTATCTCTTCAAAGAGATCGTCCATCTGCCCTTCGGTCGGTCGAACGTCGATAGAGGGATCTACTAATCCCGTCGGCCGGATTATCTGCTCCACGATCGCCTGCGAATTGATATGTTCGTATTCTCTCGGCGTCGCCGACACAAAAATTACCTGCCCGATCATACTCTCAAATTCTTTAAAGTATAGAGGTCTGTTGTCCAACGCCGAAGGTAAACGAAAACCGTAATCGACCAGACTGGTTTTCCGCGCTTTATCCCCCTCGTACATCCCGCCGATCTGAGGTATCGTTGCGTGAGATTCGTCGATAACCGTTAAAAATCCTTCGGGAAAAAAGTCTATAAGAGTCGAAGGGCGTTCCCCTCTCTTTCTTTGAGCAAAAAATCTTGAATAATTTTCAATCCCTTTGCAGTATCCCACTTCGAGAAGCATATCCATATCGTATTCCGTTTTGGCTTGAATTCTTCGCGCTTCAAGTTCTTTATTTTGGCTCGTAAAAAATTTGACCCTTTCGTCCAGCTCCTCTTTTATAAAAGGAATAGTTCGCAACACCGTATCTCTCGTCGTTACAAAGTGCTTTGCCGGAAATATCGTGATCTTGTCCAGTTCTTCAATAACCTTATTGTTCAGTATATCTAGCGCATATATCCCTTCGACGGTATCCCCAAAAAATCCGATTCGAAAACCGCTCTTTGCGTACGCCGGATAGATATCGACAAGGTCGCCGCGTACTCTAAACTTCCCCCTTTCAAGCGCGGCGTCCTCCCTGTCGTATTGAATGCCTACCAAACGTCGAATAAGATCGTCCCTGTCGAGGCGGCCGTCTTTGCGAATCTTTACGCTTAATTTTTTGTAATCTTCTGGATTACCAAGCCCGTAAATGCACGATACCGTCGCGACAATAATAACGTCGTCGCGGGACATTAGAGCGCTAGTCGCCGCAAGCCGCATCATATCGATCTCCTCGTTTATATCGGCGTCTTTCTCGATATACAGGTCTCTCGACGCGACGTACGCCTCCGGTTGGTAGTAGTCGTAATAACTGACGAAATACTCTACCGCGTTATTCGGGAAAAAATCTTTGAACTCTCTATATAACTGCGCCGCCAAAGTCTTGTTGTGGGACAAAACCAGCGTCGGTTTTTGAATTTTTTCTATAACCTTGGCTATGGTAAACGTTTTACCGGAGCCGGTAACCCCCAACAGAGTTTGACCTTTCATACCGCTTGCCAAATTTTCAGACAACAACTTGATAGCGTTTTCCTGATCGCCCGACGGGCCAAACTCCGACGCGATTTCAAATTTTCTCATAGATATTCTACGCTCCGGAAAAGATTATAGTTTATAAACGTCTGTTTGTAAAATATTTTAATCGGTAAATTATTTAACGCTATCTTCGACGTAGAAAGTATACATTTTTCTGATTTTGTCTTTCCACTTTTGTTTGAATGTTTCGGGGGATATGACTTCGCTTTCCTCGCCGTATTTTAGGACTATCGTCATTATCTCTTCAAAATCGGTAACAGGGAGCGTAATTTCGATGTATTTTCCTCTTTTATCGTCAATACCGTCGATTATCGTCTGTTCGTCGCATAACGTCTGGTTCCTTAAGATTCTTTCCGCTCTTCCGTAAAATCTTATTTTTACCTCGATTATCTCCTTATCCTTGCCAAAATATATGCCAAATCCGGCGTTTAAAATGGATTCGATCTCCTCTTTTTTATAGGCGGTCGTATAAGGGGCATCAAGATTCGCAACTTCGATAATTCTGGCCAGTTTAAATATCCTCAAATCGCGTTTGTTGCGGCAAAAAGCGATAACAAACCAAGCGCCGGTATAGTTTTGAAAGTAGAGCGGCTCGATATTTCTATCGGACGCGGCGCCGTCGAGATTTTCGTATCTGATACGGCAACATTTTTGATCGACAAACGAGTTGACAAGCGCCGAAAATATCTCCAGGTTGAAATTCTCAAAATGCGATAGTTTATACGAGATATTCTCGGAAACGGCTCGATATTTGCGGTTTATGTTTTTCTCAATCGTTTTAATGATGTCTTCGGTAACAAACGGGATATAATAGCCGTTTTTGAGAATATTCTTTATTAATATATACGATAAGAGCGTCTTCTCGTCGGCAAAGTTTAAGAAATCAAACGGCTTGTCGTAATAATAATGTTTTTTCTCTTTGGAATAAACGATCGGAGCGTCGAGAGTATATCTCATAAACTCGATATCCTTCCTCGCCATCCTGTCGGAAATCTCAAACTCGTCGGTAATCTCTTTGAGGACAAGAGAGCCGTACCGCCTTATCCGCTTGTCTATGAAAAATATTCTGGATAAATTACTCATAAAACTTCCTTGCTTGGATATACTCGGGAAATTAAACGAAAATCAAAGATCCCTTTGGGGTTGGAATTTTTATACCTTCTTTCTTAGCGGTTTCCAACCATAAATTTATCGCAATCTTAATCTCTTTTAGCGCCTCTTCTTCGGATTTCCCAAATGCGGAGCAATTATCCAATTCGGGAGCTAGCGCTATAAATCCCTCGTCTTCCTCGCTATAAAATATTTCAATCGCGTATCGTCCCATAATAAAATTATATCAATAAAAAAAAATTATTCAATAAATTTATAAAAATTTACGGCAAGGAACATATAGTTCCTATGAAGAGAGTTATATTTAGGATAAATATATTTGTAGGAATATTTTAAAAATTAACAAATTTTTTAAAATAAAAAAATATTCTTGACAATTGATATAATATTAACTATAACTATTTTTAACAACGATAAAAAAGGGATCATTATGATAGAAAAATCGCTATCTATCTATCTATCTATCTATCTATCTATCTATCTATCTATCTATCTATCTATCTATCTATCTATCTATCTATCTATCTATCTATCTATCTATCTATCTATCTATCTATCTTCTAATAAGAATATATTTTTTTAAAAAATTTGATATGTTTTTGGTTCCTTATTATAAATTAATAAGGAATAAGCGCTTCGAGGCTCAGATATATCGTAGCGAATCAAAATTACCCGCAAGAATTGAAGACAATCTGTTTCACTCGCATCCTTGCGAGCGATTTATAATTTTGAATAATTTATTTAGAGGATTGTATGAGTGAAATTAATGAAATTACAGTAACTTTTTTTGGAAAAACCGGAGTTGGTAAAAGTACTACTTTAAATATGTTATTTAATCTAAACAACAAAGTTAATGATACAACGTCTTGTACTAAAAAACCAAAGAAGACTTCTATAAATTCTTTTCATTTTTCAGGATTAAATTATAAAAAAGTAAATGTTGTTGATTTGCCAGGAATTGGTGAAAGTATTAGTGAAGACGAAAAGTATATGAAATATTATAAAAAGTGGATTCCAAAATCTAATGTTTTAGTTTGGATAACTCAATCTGATACAAGAGCATATAAGAGAGACGAAATATTTTTAAATAAATTGTTGCATTTATTTCACAAATCATTATATTTTATTATTGCGATAAACAAAATTGAATATCTTGGATGTGATAGTGATGAAACTATTGATATTGAAAATAAGATATTTTCTAGTGAACAAAAAAGCAGAGTAAATGAGAAAATTAATGATATCTATTATTTATTTAACAAAACGATAGATAAAAGAATTAAATTTGAAAAAAAAAATATTATTGCTTATAGCGCTTTACATAATTGGGGGCTTGACAATTTAAAAAATACAATATTTAAAGGAGATAAAAAAAATGTTTAGTTCGTTATTTAAAAACAAAGCAACGTCATCAATAAGATTTGTTATTGGTTTAAATCAGGTTGATAAAATTTCTCCAAATGGTTGGGATAATAGGCTAAATATGCCAACGGAAAAAGGGGAAGAGGATATTCAAAAAAGATCAGAAGATATTATAAATAAGTTAATAAAATTAACAAAAATATCTGAAAATAATATTGAATATTATTCTGCATTAAAAAGATACAGATTATACCAGCTTTTAGTTAAGATCATAAGTAATGCATATGCTGGTTTTAAGCTTGACAATATAAATCCTGCAGATCCTTTTGATTTAGCTGATCCAGAAGTAAAAAAATTTGTTGAAGAAGAAAGAAAAAAACGTGAAAACAAAAATGACAAAATTAATGCGACAAAAGAAACATTGATTAATGGAATAAAAAAGTTTTTATCTGATGAAGAGATAAATTTATTTCTTGATACATTTGATAAAGAAAAAAAATTACCTCCAAAAATTGCAATTTTAGGAAAATCGGGTGTTGGAAAAACTACAACTATTAATAGTTTATTTAATGCTCAATTTAAAACAAGTCATACTATTGTTGGGACTACTTCTGCTCAAATGAAAGAATTTACTTTATCATCAGGTGGGGTTATAACAATTGTTGACTTACCTGGTTATGGTAGAAGCATTGAAGAGGATAAAGAATATGATAAAATATATAAAGAAATAATACCGAAATGTGATTTAATATTTATGGTTTTACAAGCTGATACAAGAGATATTGCAGATGATCAAGAAATGATTGAAAAAATTATAGAGTGGTTAAAATTATCGCCAGTACCAGAGAGATAATAATATTTTATTAATATTATTTATAATAAAATATTGCGGAGAAATGCTATGCCAATGACAGATGAAGAAAAGTCAAAAGTTATTAAAATGCTTGATAAGCTTGATGATTCAAGTAGGGAAAAAGCAATTTCATCTTTTGATTCTTTTGTTAAATGGTTGAGTAATGCGCTTTATAATATTTATTGTAAAATTAAAGATGCATTAAAATCTTTGTGGGAAACAATTTGTAATATATTTAAATAAGTTTATTTGGATAAAACTAATATGCCAATGTCAGAATCAGATAAAAGAAAAGTTCTTAATATGCTAAATAAGCTTGATAAAGGAAAAAGAGATAGTGTTACATCTTCAAAAAAATCATTTGAAGAATGGTTAAGAAATACGCTTTATAATATATATTGTAAAGTTAAAGATGTTCTACAGAGTTTTTGGGATTGGCTTTGTAGTTTATTTATATAATGATTTTATTTGGAGGTATAAGCATGGCGTTAAGTGAGAATGAAAAACAAAAAGTTATTGACAAACTTGAGGTTATGGATGATGTGGCTAGAGGGATTATTGTCAGCTCGCTGGATGCTTTAGCAAAATGGTTGTCAAATGTGCTTTATGACATTTATGTAAAAATTAAGAATGCATTAAAGCAATTTTGGGAATGGCTTAAAGCAATATTCGGATAATTATTAATAAAACCAAATTATATTTAAATTTTTGGCTTTAAAAAGATAACTTGCGTTATCTTAAAATATGTTTGTGAAGATATCAAGTGAAAATTTAAAAAAAACTAATAATTGTTATTTCGAGACTATAAATAACTTTGCGTATTTAGCCAAATAATAAGCGCATAGGAGATATTATATGGCAAAAAAAGCGGAAAAAAGACGCTATTTATGCAAAATTTATTATATTTCCTAATTTTTCTTCGAATTTGATTTATTTCCGCTATTTCCGGCGGCGCGCTTAATCATAATAAAATTATATCAATAAAAAAAATTTATTCAATAAATTTATAAAAATTTACGGCAAGGAACATATAGTTCCTATGAAGAGAGTTATATTTAGTATAAATATAATTTTTAGGAGCTTTTTATGTTTTGTTTAAAATGCGGAAGTAAATTAGCTGACAATTCTAAGTTTTGTATGTCTTGCGGAGAGCCGATTAAGGCGGGGCAATCTGAGGCCGCCTTAAAAGAAAATGAGATTAGTCCTCTTAATAAACAAGATGATTCTGGAAATTTAAAATCAAGTCAAACCGAGCGTAATGATTTGGATTTTTTAAATCGGAATAAAATTATTACGGTAAAACCTATAAAAAAAAGAAAGGGCGCTATTGAAATAAGGTTTTTTACTTTAGGGACTCCCTCGTTATATGGCAGAGTTATACCGGATGAAAAAAAAGGAGCAGCCGAGTATTGTTTATATGACGACGAATCTCAGGCAAATTTAATAATTAAAATTAAACCCAAAGATCCGGTATGGATAGAGAATGAGGTCTTTGATAATAAAGGAAATTATCTTGGGAAAATAACTGAAAAAAATTCCGGGCAAGGATTAAATCCGGTTTATAAACTCGAAATTATTACAAAGGATAATAAAACTATTTTAGTAAAAGAAAAAGGGGGAATTATTCACTTTACATTCAAATGGATTGGTCAAACGCTTTTTGGTCATGGCTTTGATATATTATCAGTTTTTTTATTTTTCCTAACGCCAAGAAAAGGAACCATTGATTTTTTTGCGGACAATGAAAAGAAAATTGTATCTATAGAAAGAAAAGGTCCTTCATTTAATGCAAGTTGGGATTATTACGCTTTAAGAGATTTAGAAAAAATAAAAGATATTTTAGACCCAAGATTAGTTTTAGCGGTACAGTCTTTAATGTCTTTCGGGAAAGGAAAATAAAATATTAACAAGGAGTTTATATGTTTTGTCCAAAATGCGGAAAAGAACTTATAGATAGCGCTTTATTTTGCGGATACTGCGGAGAAAGCCTATCTGTTTATTTGGAAAATAAAAATTCGGTAGAAGATAAAGAGCAAAAAATAGAAAAAATTGAACAAAAGGAAGTACAATCGGAAAACATAAATAATGAAAAAAAGAGCGCGTCTATAAGCGGGTTAGACTATACGGAGATAATACACTATATAAGTAACAATAACTTTTCAGAAATAAAAACTAATTATTTGAAAATTTTATCCATATCGTTTTTAACGTTTATTGGCGTTGTTTTGACTTTAGCAATCTTTTTACGGGGAGAAATAACCAGGGTTTTTCCACTTTTACTGGTTTTCTCTTTTGCTTATCCTTTTATTATATTATCTTTATCAAAATTTCTTGCAAAGTCATCTCATAAAATAGAAATTTTAAATCCGGAAGAATTAGGTAATAATACTAATAAATCTAAGATTTATGAAATAGTAAAACTATTGAGCGAAAGAGCCGGATTGAAAAAAATTCCGGAAGTAGGTATATATAAATCATCCGATATGAATGCTTTTGCTACCGGATTTAATAAAAATCATTCAATGGTCGCTATAAGTTCGGGATTAGTAAAAAATATGAAACCTGACGAGGTTTCGGCTGTTATTGCTCATGAGATAGCGCATATAGCAAATGGGGATATGCTTACCAGTACAATAATTCAAAGCATTGTTAACTTAGTAATATTAGTAATAACAATACCGCTATTTCTTTTTGAAAAATTGGTTTACTACTCTGATAAAGTCGGCCCGTTAACGCGTGAAATAATTTTACGTATTAAAATACTATTATCAACAGTACTAGCTTTTTTTGGGAATTTGATTGTAAAAGCATTTAGTAGAGCGCGCGAATATGGAGCTGATAAACTTGCTTCTCAACTTGTTGGTAAACAAGCAATGATTAACGCATTAGTTAGACTTGGGTATGATGAATATGAAATTCCAAGCGAACAGGCCGCTTATGCGTCTTTTAAAATTAATAACAAATCATTTTTCTTTGAGTTTTTGTCTACTCATCCGTCTCTTAAAAAGAGAATAAATAGATTAAAAAGTTTAGAATTTTAAATTTAAAACGGAGGATTGTTTCTATTACAAATAAAATAACTCCATTTTGGTTGAAAATATATAGGTTAGTAACAGGGAGTTAGTATTATATTTCCCGCCATCCTTGGCGGCTTTTTGATATTTATGCGGGCAACTTCGTCTAACGCGGCATACAAGGTTTCGGGCAGAGCGCCGCTTGCGGCTAAATTGTCGGCGATTTGAGTATCCCGTCGGTTTTTTTTGGGGGCTAAAAAATATTTGTTTCATATGCGTCAATTTGTTTTTGGCACATATGGAACGCGCCCGATAAAAGCGGGAATTCCCGTTTTGAATATACTAAAACGCTAAATAGCGCTCATGCCGGGACCTTATCGGGGCGCGCGCCGGTAAGAACAAGCGCCGCATATGCGTCAAATTAAAGCGCCATATGCGTCGAATTTGTTTTTGACGCATATGGCGCTAATTTATTTATTGAGGAGCGGCGCGTCGTATATGCGTTCATTTCCTCGCCTCAAAAAACTGACGAGTTACGTTGTTAAGCGGTTTATCGCTGGTAATATAAGCGAAAATGATAAAATAGCTTTGCGTATTTAGCCAAATATTAAGCGCATAGGAGATATTATATGGCAAAAAAAAGCGTAGAAAGACGCTATTTATGCAAAATTTATTATATTTCCTAATTTTTCTTCGAATTTGATTTATTTCCGCTATTTCCGGCGGCGCGCTTACTCATAATAAAATTATATCAATAAAAAAAATTTATTCAATAAATTTATAAAAATTTACGGCAAGGAACATATAGTTCCTATGAAGAGAGTTATATTTAGGATAAATATATTTATAGGAGAACAACATGACAACTCAAACAATGCAAAACGCAATAAAAGAAAAAAAGCCGCTTAGGAGACAAAATAAACGGGTAAAAGTCGTGAAATACGACAAAAATAACAAACTCGCCCCTGTAATCGCCGAAGTCAGTATAGAATATAAAAAAATCGTTACTCAACTAAAAGAGTATTTATCCGAATATCTGATCGGCAAAATGAAAACCGATATGAAACAGTTCCTTGATAAAAACTACAATCTCGGGATAATATTCAACCTCGATAAACTGACAGACGGTCTCGACGTTATCAGAGATAAATATCAGGATAAATTTGACCTGTTTCAACAAGATATAATAAAAGTTTCGAATCCCGAAGATTATCTTGAAGAGAGCATTACTACTCTGAATAGCTACGACATTGACGGCAAACTCGAAGAATACGAGCAAGACGATAGACTGCAAAATCTCGTCTATCAATTTCAAAATTTCGTTCGAGACCGATTGCTCGCTTATAATAATGAAAATCCCAAATTAAAAATAACTAAAAAAATTGCCGAGCAAATCCAAGATAGCTATACCCTCGATTTATTACAAAACATCTCCGTCGAAGACCTCTCTTTTAATAAAAAGTTTGAAGAGATCGAAGCGCTTCTAAACGCCGACGACCTCAAAGACAACATAAAAGGGGTCTTTAAAGCGTCTCTTGTGATGCTCAATCTCAAAAACGAAATTCTCGACATCCTGGACGAACTCGGCGGTATTATCAGAGACGAATTTATCAAACTGGAGGAAAAACTTGACGAGGATGGGAAGAGATTGGGGGAATATTTTAAAAATTAATAAATTTTTTAATATAAAAAAATATTCTTGACAATTGATATGATATTAATTATTATTTTTTTTAACGACGGTAAAAAAGGGATCATTATGATAGAAAAATCGCTATCTATCTATCTATCTATCTATCTATCTATCTATCTATCTATCTATCTATCTATCTATCTATCTATCTATCTATCTATCTATCTATCTATCTATCTATCTATCTATCTGCCTTCTAAATAAGAATATATTTTTTAAAAATAATAAATTATATCAAAAATCATCTGTCAAGTATCAAAAAACAAGTATCAAAAAAAGAGTCTGCTTAGGAAATATTGTGGATATTATTAAGCGGAGGAAAATAATATAAATAAAAAATAAGGGGCTAAAATGAGCGTATCTGAAAAAATTAAGGGGATAATAAACAATCGAAAAAAGAATCTCCCGCTAATTGACGAGAAGATTAAATATCTTGAATCGTTAAAAAACGATGTTAAGGAACTTGAAGAATTTATTGGGAGGTTAAAGGAGTTGCCCGATATTGATCCTATAATGGTCGATAATCTGTTTTCTTCATTAAACGGCAATGATTTGACCAGCGAAATATCCAAGATTGTATTAGATTGCGAAGCGGTTAGAAAAAGATTAGATAGAGACAGGATAAATCTTGGGATTAGCGGTCAAGCGAGAGTCGGGAAAAGTACTTTATTGCAAAATATTTCAGGGCTTTCTGACGATGAGGTCCCGACCGGTAAGGGGTTGCCCGTTACGGCGGTTAGAAGTAAAATTTATAATTCAAATTCATATAATAGAGCTATTATTGAATTGAGAACTTTTAATGATTTTAAAAACGACGTTTTAGACGGTTATCATAGCATTTTACCGGAAAATTATAAATACGCGCCATCGACTATTGAAGAATATCAAAATTTCAGATATCCAAAATTTGGAGATATTGAAAATGAAGTGGACGATAATAAAAAAGCCACAGTTATGGATATATTGCCTAAGTTAATAGAAATGCAGGAGAGATTTTCAACTTATAAAGATTTGCTTAAAGGGGGAGAGTTAGAGATAAAAAATCTTAGCGAACTTCGGCCTTTTGTAGCGTATCCGACAAATAAAGAAAAGGAATCGGGGAATTTTTCGAGGAAAGATCTTGCCGTTAAGGATATAAGAATTGAGGTAAAATTTCCTCAAGTGGACGTTCAAGAACTTGGACTTATTGATTTGCCGGGACTTGGGGAGAACGATCCAAATATTGATAAAATTCATGTGAATGGTTTTAAAAACGAGGTTGATTTTGTAATTATGCTTAAGAAACCGACTGAAACAAAGGGATTTTGGGAAAAACAGGATATACAGTGCGTTGATACGTTAAGCGATGCAAAGGGGCATCTTGGAAAACCCGGAGATTTTGTCGCTATTGGAGTTAATAAGGCAGACGGAGATGATAAAAATATCTTTGACGGTTTAATGAACAATATTAAAAATAGCGTAGGTAAAAATCATAACGTATATGTTTTTAACGCTATTGACGGTAAATCTGTCAGAGAGAATTTGCTTAACCCGATTTTAAAAGATATTTCAGAGAAACTACCCAGATTGGATCAAGAGTTGATTGATATTACCTATGATTCTGTAAAAGATACGAGTAAAAGAATATTAAACCGTATAATGGATGTTGACAATTATCTGAAAAGTAATTTTCCGACAATAACAAGTAGCGCGGAAGAGAGAGATAGATTGACAAGAAAGCTTATAGATAATATTTCAAATGATTTACAAATTGAAATTGTGGAACCTCTGTTAAAGAAAGCGAGAAGGAGCGAAGACAAAGATAGGGAAGCGGAGGACGAAGGCTTCTTAGAGGAGGTAGAGAAAATTCATAATGAAATTAAAGATTGGATTGTTAATAAATTTGGAATGGACGATTGGGAAGAAGACGCTCTCAAAAAAATGAAAAGGCATCAGGGGTATGCGGAGATTGCAAACGAGAAAATTCAAGGGATAAGGGTAGAGATAAGTAAAAGATACATAAAACTAAACCCCTATTTTAAACTTAAAATCTCATCTTTATGGGATGATATAGTTAATGTATTGAGAAGGCATTTGGGAGAACTTATACCGCTTAATCTTGAGGGAAGAGATGCGTTACAACATCTAAAAGCAAAATTAGAAGAGGCGAGCGAGGAGTGTCCAAAATTGAGCGAAGCTATCGAAAATCTTCTCAATCTTGAAATAGAGTATCGCTCGCATCTCCATCCCAGAGTGAGAGAGGCGCTTGATTGTCTCTTTTTAACAAAAACGGTGGGAGATGAAGAGGTAAGACAAATTGAGGATATAACTCAAAATGAAGAAGGGGTTAGGCTATTACTATCTAAATTGCAAGATTTGGCAAAAAAATCGGCAACAGATATAAAAACTGCTCTTTTTAAAGAGGCGGGGATTACTCTTTTAGTTTTGCATTCGGCTGCCGAACAATTTGAGGATACTATTATTAGAGAAAAAGATATTGATTATGAATATCACAGAATGACTAGATCATATCTTAACGAAATATGGCCCGATAAGTTCAAAGGAATAGACATACACAATAGTAATATATCAAGAATTAACAAAAAGATAAAAGAGATAAGAGATAATATAGAAAATAAATTATAAAAAATATGGGGGTATAATTATGGAAAAAGAATTCAAAATTGGTTTGGTTGGACCGTCAAGAATAGGCAAGACAACTTTAATATCTTCAATACTCGATTCTTCGCAAGATTTATTGAGAGGCGAAAAGGCAAATATTACATTTAACGATTCCGCTACAAAATCAAAGATTAGCGAGTTTAGAAATGAGAGGGCCGGTTTTTTATCTGTTGGAGAGTTTAATCCGGGGGGGCTTAGCAGTACTCAAAACAAATTTATATATAGCTTAAAAATGAACTCGACGGACTCTGATGAAGCTAAAATTGTTATATCTTTTCTCGATTTTCCGGGCGGATGGATTAAAAATGATGTTGAAAAATGGGAAAAAGAATGCCAACCTTTTTTATCGGAAAGCCATATATTGATGTTGCCTATCGATGCTACCGTCATAATGGAAGCAAATACAAATAAAACGAAAGCATTGGTTCCCGGTTTATTATCTATTTCTGAAGTAACGGAAATAGCAAGCGAATGGGCAAAAAGTAGAGCTCAAATGTTTTCAGACGATAAGGCGCTATTACTGCTGTTGCCTGTGAAATGCGAGTCATATTTTAACGACAATGGCGGATTAAAAGACAAATCCGCAGAGCTTCAAAGTAAAGTAAGAAAACTTTACGGCGGACTAATTGAGGTTGTTAGCGGCGAGTTTAAAGATTGTATTGAAAATCTTGAAGTTATTTATTCGCCAATCGATACTTACGGTTGCGTTGAGGTGTGCGATACTATGTGGAGCGATAATAATTTTGAGGCGGAATATAAATTAAGAACTCCCAACAAACTAAATCAAAAAGGGGCGGACACTATGTTGCTTGCTATATCAAAGCTAATAGTAAATCTTGCCTCAGAAAAACAGTCGAGCATAGTTGAAGAGTACTCTAAAAAAGCTAGCGAAGATAAAGGTTTTTTTGGAAATATATGGTTGGCGTTGTCCGGCGAGAGAAAAAGGAGAAAAGAAAACTTAAAAATTGAATCAGATGCGCTAGATAAATATAAAGAGATTTTCAAAACGATTGCGGTTTTGTCTGAAAAGAATTTTAATCCAAGAGTTGAGAAGATTGGAATATAAGAGTTATTATGAAATATATTCGTTTGTCATAAAACAAGGCGGTATAAATTGTTCTTAAGATATCTGAATGAAAAAGAACAAAAATATTTTCTTGAGCTTGCTTATCTTATTGCTAACTGCGATAACGATTTTATCGATGAAGAGAAGATAATGATAGAACAATATAGAGACGAGATGATGTTATCGGAGTTGGAGTATAAAATTCAGGGCAAAGACCTCGATGAAATAGTCGATTTCTTTAAAAACGCAAGCGATATTAAGAAAAATTACATAATATTCGAAGCTCTTGGTATAATTTATAGCGACAATAAATTTGCTGATGAAGAAAAAGAGGTTCTTAATAGATTAAAAGCGGCGTTTAAAATCAACGATAAAAAAATTGACGTTATGGTTAAGAAACTTTTAGAACTTAAAAAGATTTACAACGATTTGATGAAAATATTCGACGAAACAGAGGCGGAAAATATATGATTCCATTAATACTTGTTGGCGCAATTATTTCGTCCACTTCTACCTTAGTAAGAAGACAAATAGAAAAGAATGAAATAAAGAAGCGCATTAGCGAAATTGAGAAAAAAAATGAAGAATATTCTAAATTTAATATCGGAATTGTAGGTCCGTCTCGGATTGGTAAAACATCATTAATCTATAATATAATAGAATTAAGTAATAAAATATTGTCAAATAATGTAATGATAAAACCGGATTATTATACCCTAATTGATATCAACAAATATATTTCTGAAAGGAATAATTTGTTAAACCAATCTGAATTTGTATCCGATGTATTAGAGGCAACAGAAACCGAAAAAGAATATAATTTGTTTATCGAGAAAAATAACGTAAAAATAGGATTTACTCTATATGATTTTAGAGGGGGATTAATCGAAGAGGCGGATGAAAAATTTGATAAATATGAAAAAAAGTTAAAAAATTGTAATGTTATAATCATACCAACAGACGCGACATTGATTATGGAAGCTGATACAAACGATAAAAAAATAAATATTCAGAGATTTTTACATATTGATACCGTGCAAGAGATAATGCAAAATTGGTCGAAAACAAAAATTAATTCCGATTTGCCTCTTTTGGTCATTTTATCGCCAATAAAATGCGAGTCGTATCTTAGTAATGAAAAATCGAATGAATTATTCAATAAGACTCTAAATTGTTATCAAAAAACAATAGATATAATATCTAAAGAACTGAAAAATAAACAAAATATTGAAATTTTTTATTCGCCTATAGAGACTCTTGGTTGCGTGGACATTTCTTGTATAGAATGGATTTATGACAATTCGAATAGAATTTTAAGTTATAAGCAGAAATTTAAAAAAAGAGAACCTTTTAAAGTAAATCCCAAAGGGGGAGATCTTTTGTTATCTCAAATATCGAGAATGTTGCTTAAGATTGCTTTAGAGAAAACGGTAGAAAATCGAAATGAAAATATAAGAGATATAACAAATAAAACAAATGAAATTAAAGATAGTTTTTGGAAAAATTTGGGGTATAACATCTCTTTAGATAAGAAAAAAAACGATGCAAGTTATTTATATTTAACCGATAAGAAAAATGATCTTGAAACAATTATAGGAGAGTTGGAAAAATTGTCAAATAGAGATTTTGAAAAAAATAGTTATTATAAACTATTTAAATTAGAGGAGGGACAACTAAAATGAAAAAATATCTATTAACGAGATCCGAGACTATAGATTATCACTACATTGGGATTAATCCAAAGGAGCCCTGGTTAGACTATGCTCAGCAGACGTCGTTTGAAAGAGGTAGTTTTTATATTGAAAAAAATAATAAAGAGATAAAATTATTTCTTTCCGGTATCCACTCCGGTAATCGTAGAGATAGGGTAAATACTCCTATAAGATATTCGATAGCTATGGACGGCGTTGTTGATGAAAATGAAAAAACTATCATAATAAATCTTATTTCAAAATGGTTAGATAACTATAAAAATAAGACAAAAGGTAAAATAACAGAATCGCTTGATCAGGTTTTTAAAGAGGCGGATATTGAAAATCTTTTTAAAGATTCTATACCGGAAAAAATTTTGCAGAGCGATTTTGATAGCATAAAAAGAGAAAAAAATAAAGAAATAATATCTCAATACTTTGATTTGAAAGACGACTATTATGAGTTGAAAAAGATTACTCAGAAATATGATATAATCGAGTTATATAGTAATATTAGGGCTGTAGGATTAACGGCAACGGATACTGCTAACAAAATTCTCCAAGAAAAAATCGATAATGTATTGGAAAAATTCAAATCGGATGAAAAAATAGAATATAAAAAACCGGAGCATAAAAAATGGATATGGAATATTAATTCAAGCGGTTGTATAGATGAGCTTAAAAATCATATTAGTTATTTAATCAATGAAGATAATCAAAGCGGAAAAATAGTTTTGTTAAACCTTATTGACGATAAGAAATATCTTGAAGATATAAAGAAAAAAGAAATCAACAATGAAAATCTGATTTTAATTATATCAAGCGATAATAATATGAATGAACCGGAACCGATAGAAAAACCTAAAGTGGAAAAGAAATTTGATGATAACGAAAAAAAAAAGGCGGAACAATTGATTTTATCGCCGGCGATGATAGCATTAATAGTAGCAATACCGGCTCTATTTGCGATCATAATATTTGTAAAAACGATAATGTCGATTCTAAAGAGCTAAATCAAAATATGATTGAAAAAGTTGAAAAGTTGAAATTATTTATCCAAAAGAAAATCGATGATTTCCTTTTGGATAAATAACAAGAACGAGACTATAAATAACTTTGCGTAGTAAATTGTCAGTTTTTGGGGAATAGAAAACATCCGTTTCATATGCGTCGAATTATTTTTTGACACATATGAAACGCGCCCGATAAAAGCGGGAATTCCTGTTTTGAATATACTAAAATGCTAAACATTGTTCATGCCGGGACCTTATCGGGGCGCGCGCCGGTAAAAACAAGCGCCATATGTGTCAATTTAATTGACACATATGGCGCAATTTATTTATCGAGGAGCGGCGCGTCGTATATGCGTTCATTTCCTCGCCTCAAAAAACTGACGGGATACAAAAAATCTTTGCTTTAAGCGTTGACTTAATTAGCATTTTTTGATTTTATATGATTTATATTTTGTAGGGGAGGGAAGCGTCATGGATAAGGATATTGTTGAAATAATAAATCCGTCAATTAATTTAGTAAAGGGATTTTTCTCAAACGCCTGCGGATGCGAGATTAAGTATAAAAATCGTCTCGATCTAGGTATGGTATTGTGCGAAGTTTCGGCTGCATGCTATGCAAAGTACACTACCAATAAAGTACAGGCGGCGCATATTCAGATATGTAAAGAGAATCTTAAAAGTAATAAAGCCCGCGCCGTTATAGTCAACAGCGGTTGCGCTAACGCTTGTACCGGCGAGTTAGGCTTAAAAAACGCCGAAGATATAACAAAAAAAGTCGCCGAGGTTTTTGAGCTCGATAGTCCTTCCGACGTATTATTATGCTCGACGGGGGTGATCGGGAGACAGCTCCCTATGGATAAAGTCTTTTCCGGTATTGACAAACTTAAATCCATTATAAGGGAGGAGAATGAGAAAAACTTTGCTCTTGCGATAATGACTACCGACGTCGTCGATAAAATTGTCGGCGTCAAGGTAAAGTCCGCCGGCGGCGAATATACTATCGTCGGAACGGCTAAAGGGTCGGGGATGATACATCCCAATATGGCTACGATGCTGGGATTTGTTTTTACGGACGTTTCCATAAAAGATTACCTTCTAAAAAGAGCTTTTGACGAATCCGTTGAGAAAAGTTTCAATTCGGTAACAATCGACGGCGACACAAGCACAAACGACACCGCTATTATAATGAAAAGCGGATTGGCAAATAACGAAGAGATTATAGATACCGCCGGCGAGGAATACAAGTTGTTTTGCGAAGCGTTGAATTTTGTGAATACGGCTCTGGCAAAAAAAATAGCTATCGACGGCGAGGGGGCGACCAAATTTATCGAGATAACGGTAGAGAACGCCGCCTCCGATCAGGACGCTAAAAAAATAGCGATTTCGATAGCCAAATCCAACCTCGTCAAGACCGCTTTTTACGGAGAAGACCCCAACTGGGGCAGAATAATATGCGCCGCCGGTTATAGCGGGGTCGATTTTGACTTTACAAAATGCTCGTTAAAATTTGACGAACTGACGGTATTTAAAGACGGCGAGCCGGCGCAGTATGCGGAAAAGGACGCTAAGAATATTTTGAAGAAAAAAGATATAAAAGTTACGCTGGATATGAACGCCGGTAAGACCGGTAAATGGACGGTATGGACATGCGATTTTTCGATAGATTACGTTAAGATAAACGCCGATTATACCACTTGATAAGGCGTAAGGCTTGAGAAATTTTCTAACGGAGTCGTTATGGATGCGATAATACTATCCGGCGGCGTCGGAAAACGATTCGGCGAAGGAACGCCAAAAACTTTTGCTCTGATCGCCGGCAAACCGCTTCTTTATTATTCGCTATATTCGTTTAACAAATTTAAACATACCGGTAAAATTTATGTGGTAATTAATAGCGCTTGCGAGGAACTTGCGCTGCGTTATAAAAAAAAGTATTTCTCCGGATTTGAAAAGTTCGCCGGATTTATACCGGGCGGCTTGGAGAGAAAAGATTCGGTATATAACGCTTTATCCTTCATAAAAGAGCGCGGCGGCGTCAACTATGTCGCTATACACGACGGAGCGAGACCGTTTATAAAACCCGAACTTATCGAAAAGATATACGCCGAAGCTATCGCGCGCAAAGCCGCCGCTCCCGGTATAAAAGTCGTCGACGCTATTAAAATAGTCGACGACGACGGGATTATTGCGGAGCATCCCGAAAAGTATTTGGCTAGAGCTATACAAACTCCGCAGATATTTGATTTTGAACTTATATACGGCGCTTATAAAAATTCGATAGAATCGGGTAAGATTTTTACCGACGATACCGAATTGTTGAAGGGGACCTCTACTAAAATTAAAATAGTCGAAGGCGACGACGATCTTTTGAAGATCACTTTTCGCGACGATTTAATAAAAGCAAAAAAGATTTACGGAAGGATAAAAAAACTATGGAAATGAGAATCGGCTCAGGTTACGATATTCATAAATTGGTATCAAAAGGAAAATTTATTTTAGGAAATGTGGAAATCCCTTATAATAAAGGGTTTTTGGCTCATTCCGACGGCGACGTACTTATACATTCCATAATCGACTCTCTATTTGGCGCGGCAAATCTCGGCGATATAGGGGCGCATTTCCCGGACAACGACCCAAAATACAAAAATATCGACTCGGCTATACTTCTAAAAGAGACGGTCGAGTTAATAAAAGAACGCAAATACCGCATAATTAATATAGATTCGACGATAATTTGCCAAAAGCCGAGACTTAGATTGTATATCGACAGTATTAAGTTCAGATTATCTGAAATAATCGGAATATCGGTCGATAGAATATCCGTAAAGGCGAAAACTAACGAAGAACTTGACTCGGTCGGCAAGAATAGAGCCGTCGCCGTTTATACGGTATCGCTTTTGGAAGAATCGCTTTGAACTCTAATAAAAGGCAGTTTGATATTTAACTGCGTCCCTTTTTCAACTTTGCTGAAAAATATCTCCCCTTTGTGTTCCCTAATTATACCTTTGCAGATAGCGAGCCCCAGACCAAACCCGCCGGTTTTTCTGTCGCGCGATTTATCTACTCTGTAGAATTTTTCAAAAACTATTTCTAACTGATCGGCGGGTATCCCTATCCCATTGTCGACTATTTTAATAATAATCCAATCGTTCTCTTTTTTAGCGGATATTTGTATCTTATCGGCTTTAGCCTTTATAGAGTTGTGAATAATATTCTGAAAAACTCTGTAGATCTTTTCAACGTCTATCGAGCAAAATAGACCGTATTCGTAATCAAATATATATTCTACATTCTGAATAGTCTTTTGAACGTCCGTTTCTCTCTTCAAATTTTCAAGGAAATAACCAAAATCTGTTTCTTCGGGAAACAAACTCTCTTTATTCAACTCTAAACGCGATATTTCCAGAATCTCGCCGATCATATTGTTTAAAAAGTCGACTTCCTGCAATATAGATCTGTAGTAAACGTCTTGTTCGACTTTTGTAATTTTTAAATCCAGCATCAGCTCCGTATAACCTTTGATGCGGGCGAGCGGGGTGCGAAGTTCGTGGCTGATCGTAGCGAGTAAATCGTCGCGGATCTTTTTGATATTAGTCAACTCGTTCGACATATAGTTGAAAGTCCGGGCAAGATCTCCAAGCTCGTCTTCCGAATCGTATTCGACTTGAACGCCTAAGTTGCCTTCCGCTATTTGTTTTGAACCTTTAGAAATTTTCAAAACCGGCTTTACGATAGAATTTGAAAAGAATATGATAAACGGTATCAAAATGATCGTCGCAATCAAAGTGCCGAGCAGCAAACTCTTCAAAATTATCTGATAATAGTTTAATTTTATCGAAAGTTGTATAGATTTAAACGGAAGATTCTCTGAAAAGCTTATTTCTCGCGTTATTTCAAAGAAATACCTCATTTCTTTCCTATCGTACACTAGTTTAGGAATATCTACGTATTCGATAGTTCCCTCTACGGTCGGAATTTTAAATTTATATCCCGGAAAATTTTTTTCTATAGTTTGCAGTATCTTTTTAGAATCTTTGTCTTTTTTTAATATTTTTTCGCTGAGATCCGGCAACTCAAAAATATTTGTGTTTTTTTCATACAAATTTTCAACTCTGGTCTTAATAACGCTGGTGTTAACGTCTATTATCGACATCTGATTGTCCATCAACTTCTGAAACGTAAGATAGGAAGATATCGAGGTCAACACTACGGAAGATAATAATATAAGAAGATAAAGCAGAACAATCTTTTTTGTTATTGTTACTTTGAAAAAAGATCTATTCAGAAACTTCAAACCTATAACCCGCTCCCCATACCGTTTTAATCGCGCAACAAACGGGGTCTTGGAGTTTCAATTTATTTCGTAAATGGCTTATGTGCATATCGATCGATCTGTCAAAAATCGCGTAATCCCTATCGGAGACGATCTTGAGCAGTTCTTCTCGAGTAAAGGTCTTATTGGGATTGGAAGCGAGAAGATAAAGCAGATCAAACTCGGTCTTTGTCAGTTCGAGCTCCGTGTCCCCTATTTTTAACGTTCTCCTATCGGGTATTATAGTTACGCTGCGATACTGAATATCTTTTTTATTAGAAAAATCTCCGGCGGGAGTAACAAACCTTCTAAGAACCGTCCTGATACGGGCAATCAACTCTCTGATAGAGAAAGGTTTGGTAACGTAGTCGTCGGCGCCCATCTCAAGCCCGATAACCTTATCAACTTCGTCCCCTTTTGCCGTGAGCATTATGATCGGTATGTCAAATTCTTTCTGTATAGCTCTTAGAATATCAAAACCATTTCTGTCGGGCAGCATAACGTCGAGTAAGATCACGTCCGGTTTTGTATCTCTTATGAGTTCCTCGATATTGTTCCCGTCGTTGGCGATCGTAACTTGAAATTCGTATTGCGTAAAATACTTCTCGATAATTTCGGTTAATTTTTTATCGTCGTCGACAACTAAGATTTTCTTTCTAAATTGCATACTACATCCTCAGAAAAATAAATATGTTTTTTTACATATACAACATTCTTGCAAAATTATATAATATAATTTTGCTTTTTTAAAGAAAAAAATATAAATTTGTTATATTTATTAATTATGGAAAAAAAATCTATCGCTTGTTTAGCCGAGAGTCTCGGTATTGATAAAATTTCTTTTGCAAAGGTAGACGATTATATCTATTACGAAAAATATTTTTATAAACAAAATGAATTTCGCGATATTAGATCGCTATTCTCAAACGCTAAAACCGTCGTTTCCGCTCTGTTATCTTATAACTATGAATGGAATATTCCCGCCGACAAACCCGGTTGTATTGCCGAATATACTTCGGCGAATTTTTATAAAATTCTTTCAAAAAAACTTGATAAACTGGCAAAGGGGATAAAACGATTATCGCGCGACAATTGTCGCAACGACAAATTTTACAGGATATTCGTAAACTCCAAACTAAACGACAAACTGGCGGCTTACAGCGGCGGGCTCGGATATATCGCGCGGAATTCGCTCGTAACAAATGCGGAATACGGCTCGAAGTTCGTAATCGGCTCTATATTATTGAATATCGATATTGATCCCGATTTAGTCGCGGCGGTCGATTTATGCAAAGATTGCCGCGCCTGCTTGAACGCATGCCCTACCGGCGCGTTGTCGGATAAAAAGGTAGTAAAAGGGCGGTGTCTCCAGCATATATCAAGTTCGCTTGATTTTAATTACGATTTGATTAAGGAATGGGGGACGAGATTTTACGGATGCGAAGAGTGCCGCGCCGTCTGTCCGTATAATCAAAATTTACAAATCAAAGATTCCGGCGAAGAGTTAATAGGATTTGTGGGGAACAATTTCGACCTGAATAATCTTTTTATATTCAAAAAAGGGGATTATAAAAATTATTTTAAAAATAATCAGATCGGCGCCGGTTGGATAGACGAAGTAATTTTAGCGAGAAATTGTCTTGCAAGTTTCTACAACATAGATCGCAAATTTGTCGAAAAATATTTAAAAGAAATAGAGTTGTTCGGATGGAACGCCGCCGAGACGGAATATTTAAAAAATGTTTGTAAAATTTTACTATCTTTGTAAAGACTTTTTAACTTTTTGTTGTTATATATAATAAAGAAAATTTGGAGGAGAATATGAAAAAATTATTGTTAATATCGGCTGCGGCGGTAATGTTGTCGGGATGTTACGGCGACCCGCTTTTTTTGGTCAGACGCATGGCGAGATCCGACGATATTGAGAAGAAAATGGAGGCTTCAAGACAATACCGTCAAGCGATCGACATTCTTACCGACGCTTATAACTCTTACGGCGGGCTGAACAGGGATATCGGTCAACGCCTCATGATGAACAGAAACTACGCCTTAGCGATTAAGCATCTTGAATTGGCGAAAGAGGTCAGAACTAACGACGGCTCTATATATTACTGGCTCGCCGTTTGTTACGTAAATTTACTAAAGATTGAAAATAAGCCGGAATATATGCCTATAATCGATAATTATTATCAAAACGCTTTAAATATTACGCCGGATAACAAAGAATTTTTATACGCATACGCTCAATTCCTCGTTTATGGAAGCGAGGATTACGATAAAGCTATAGAGACGCTAAAAAAATATATCGTTTTGTTAAAGTCGTCTTTTTACGCCGATGCGTACTTTTTGTTAGGACGGGCGTATTATATGCTGGAACGTTACGAAGAGGCTCTGAGAGTTTACAACGAGCTATACGCTTTTGAGAAAAAACTTACAAAAGAACAGATAGATAAACTCGACGAATTTACCAGAACCGTTAAGGAGTTGATACAATGAACGAAAACACGATATACGATATAGCGTTTTCGTTTGACGAAAGTATAACGCCTCTTGAAAAGACGACTCTATTCTCAAAATATCAATCGTCTCGAAAGATAATGGAGCTTGGCAAATCTACTATAAAGAACATTCTAGGCAGAAATTGGAGCGGTTCGAGATTCAACGTTGAATATTTTGTCTCAGAGGCTAAGAAAATGTCGAATTTCATCGATAACGCCAATATTAGGACTTTACGTTACGACGATCCCGCTTACCCCGAAGGGCTAAAACAGATACCGGATTATCCGTTTTTATTATACTACAAAGGGGATATAACGTTTGACTATTACAGATCGATATCTATAGTAGGAACGCGCGCTCCCTGCTCTAACGGTATACAAGCGGCTGAAATTTATACAAAATATCTTACCGACAAAGGATTTACTATCGTATCGGGGCTTGCCGACGGAATAGACGCGGCTGCGCACAGAGCCTGTTGCGATAACAAAGGTAAAACTATCGCGGTATTGGGGTGCGGTATAGACAGAATTTATCCCGCGACAAACAAAAACGTCGCCCGCGATATGCTTGCGAATAACGGCGGTATAATATCCGAATACCCGCCAGGTTATCTCCCCCGCAAGTGGTACTTTCCAAAGCGCAACAGAATCATAGTCGGATTGACGCGAGGGGTGTTGATAGTTCAAGCGCCGGAGCGTTCGGGGAGTCTGATAACGGCTTTTTTGACGACGGACTATAACAGAGATCTCTTTGCGCTAAATCCGCTTGAAGACTCGGATGTTTACAAAGGCAACGCTATGCTGATAAACTCCGGCGCCATAAAAGTAGATAGCCCCGACGATATTCTCAAAGAGTGGGGGTATTATTGAAATAACTTCGCGCCCCTCTTTTTGCGAAAGAGAGGGGCGCGAAGTCGAAAGCGCTATCTACTTGACTAATTTTTCAAAATTTCGTCAATCAGGCATGCCGCGATAGTATTCCCGAATATCCCCGTAACAGTCGCAATGCTTCCGATAGGGATTCGATTTCTTCCTCTTTTGTAATAATCCTCTTCCTCTATTAGAGGGGTTTTGACGCCTACCGGTTTTTCTTCAGAATATACGCATTTGACTCCGGTCGTAATCCCTTTTTTTCGTAGCCGTTTTCTGATCATTTTGGCAAGCGGACAATTTGTCGCGTCCGTTATATCGCCGTATTTTATCTTGAAAGGATCAAGTTTTCTCGCGGCGCCCATACTGGATATGAACCGGATATTTCTTTTTAATAACTCTAAAATAAGATTAAACTTTGGATTTAAGCTATCTATCGCGTCGACTACAAAATCCGGCGGATTTTTAAGAATTTCATCCGCCGTCTCGACGTGAAAAAAACCGTCGATCGCTTCGATGTTTGCGTTTTTATTTATATCGAGAAGACGCCTTTTTGCGACGGCGGCTTTTTTCTGTCCAAGCGTCGATTCGAGCGCAAGCAGTTGTCTGTTAAAATTAGTCTCTTTTATAATATCGTGATCGACTATCTTTAAATTAACTATTCCCGATCTCAATAGCGCTTCGCATACGGTATAGCCGACGGCGCCGAGTCCGATAACAGACACATATGCGCCGTTTAATTTTTTAAGCGCCGCCTCTCCAATTAGCGCCTCAAGCCGATCGTAAATCATAGCCTCTCCCCCGTTACCGTCGAATAGCTCGGATTTGCATAAAAGTTCTCGGATACGCGGAACTCTCCAAAGATATAAAAACCGATAATATTCTTTTGATTATCGCAAATCGCTAAGCCGGAAGAGATTAAATTTTTAGGGATTTTCATGTCCTGTAAAATGTCGGCTATTTTTCTCTCTTTGTTTTGGATG